>Ga0189286_100016_pt1 | contig 149026 bp, 136 predicted proteins | sample UW69minimetaG_FD_130330 | JGI IMG/M metagenome (GOLD analysis project Ga0189286, IMG submission 130330) | Marine microbial communities from the Costa Rica Dome - UW69 mini metaG | ecosystem: Environmental > Aquatic > Marine > Oceanic > Photic zone | place: Costa Rica: the Eastern Pacific... | reverse complement strand
TCCGTACAGTACTAGCCGCTCAGAATTACACCGCCTCCAAGCCCGCGACCGGGCCGGCTGAAAACGGCCAGGGCGGGAATGCTCTGTTTGGCCTGGCAAAAGACTTTGCCGCCACCCTTCAGGAAAGCGAGCAGGTCTCGATGCAGGCAATGACCAGCAAGGCAGACCCGCACACATTGGTACAGGCGTTGGCCCAGTCTGAACTGGCCGTTGAAACAGCCGTGACCGTGCGCAACAAGGTGGTCGAAGCCTACCAAGAAATCCTGCGTATGCCGGTCTGATGCTGGATCAGGCTCTCTTCTTTGACACCCTCCGCCAGGGCCTTTGGGTCGCGGTGATGATCTCCATGCCTATTCTGGCAGTGGCGCTGATCTCGGGTGTCTTGGTTGGTCTGTTTCAGGCACTGACGTCGATCCAGGAGATGACGCTGACCTTTGTGCCGAAGGTGCTGTGCATTGTCATCGTCTTCTGGGCGACCATGGGTTTCATGAGCCAAACCCTGGTTTCGTTTTTTCAATCCACCCTCGTTCCGTTGATTGCTGGAGGCTAACTATGGACAACGCAGGCTACACAACGCTGACCCGTCAGTCCGGTCTCACCCGTGAGATGAACGTTCTGGCAAATAACATCGCCAACGCAGCCACCACCGGCTACCGCGCCGAGGGCATCGCGTTTTCGGAGTTCATCAAATCCGCCCCCGGAACCGAGAGTATTTCCATGGCGACGGCCAATGTGCAGATGACCTCGCTGGAACAGGGCGCGTTGAAGCAAACAGGTGGAAGCCTGGATTTTGCCGTTGAAGGCCCCGGTTTCTTTATGGTGCAGACCCCAAATGGTGAGCGTCTGACTCGCGCGGGTGCGTTTTCTCCGAATGAAAATGGCGATCTGGTGAATATGGACGGCCACCTTGTGCTTGATGCCGGTGGCGCGCCGATTTTCATTCCGCCAGATGCCAAAAGCGTGGATGTCTCCTCTGACGGTACCTTTAGCGTCGATGGCAACCCGCTGGGGCAGCTGGGGATCTATCGTCCAGTCAACCCGCTGGATCTGAAGCGGGAATCTGGTGTTTTGTTTGAGGCGCCTGATGGGGTGGAACCCATCGAAGAAGCCCGCGTACTGCAGGGGTTTCTGGAAAACTCCAACGTGAACCCGATCACCCAATTGTCCCGCATGATCGAGGTGCAGCGCGCCTATGAGATGGGACAGACCTTCCTTGAAAACGAACACAATCGCATCCGTGATGCGGTGAAGACCTTCGTCAGATAACATCTAGAAAGAGGACAGCAGAATGCGTGCCCTGACAATTGCAGCCACCGGTATGAGCGCTCAGCAACTGCGTGTTGAGACGATTTCCAACAACCTCTCCAACATGTCGACCACCGGCTATAATGCCCGTCGCGCTGAATTTGCCGACCTGCACTACCAGCAGGTCTCGCGCGCCGGCGCGATTAGCGCCTCCGACGGCTCGGTTCTGCCCACTGGCGTGCAGGTTGGTCTGGGTGTGCGTGCCGCCGCGATCAACGTGAACCTGGAACAAGGCTCCCTGTCCAACACCGGCGGTGATCTGGACGTGGCCATCGAAGGCAAAGGCTATCTCGAAGTCACCCTGCCAAACGGCGAAGCGGCCTACACCCGCGACGGTGGCCTGAAGCGCAGCGCCGATGGTTTGATCGTGACCTCCGACGGCTACCCTGTGGCTCCTGAAATCACCATTCCGGAGGATGCGACCAGCATCTCCATCAACGGGGATGGTCAGGTGTTTGCCTATTTTGACGATGCCACCGAGGCCGAGGAACTTGGCCAGTTTACACTGGCAGGCTTCACCAATGCCAAAGGTCTCGAGGCGCTGGGCGGCAACCTCTTTGGGGAAACTGAAGCCTCCGGACCGCCCAATGTGACCAACCCGGGCGAAGACGGCCTTGGCACCCTGCGTCAGGGCTATCTGGAAGACAGCTCCGTGGATGCGGTACGTGAAGTGACCGAACTGATCGAGGCGCAGCGTGGCTACGAATTGAACGCCAAAGTCATCACCGCAGCAGACCAGATGATGGCTGCGACGGCGCAGGTGCGCTAAGATGAAACGCGCGCTCGCCCTCATCCTCACCGTTCTCGCCGCTCCGGTTTCTGCGGAAATCGTGGTCGCCACCGAGATCATTCGCGCCAACACCATCATCGAACCTGGTGTGGTCGGCCTCAAGCAAGGCGATGTGCCTGGCGTCCACACCGATCTGGAAGCCGTCATCGGCAAAGAAGCCCGCAAGGCCATCTATCCCGGCCGTCCTATCCGCAAAGGGGACATTGGCGAGCCGGCGCTGGTCGAACGCAACCAGATTGTCACCCTGATCTACAGTGCGAACGGGTTGAACATTGAAACCGAAGGCCGCTCTCTGGCCCGTGGCGGCGAAGGTGAACGTCTTCGTGTCATGAACCTCAGCTCCCGCTCCACCATCACCGGAACCGTATTGCCCAACGGCAATATCCAGGTCGCCAACTAAAGGAACACACCAGTGCGTATTCTCTCGACAACACTTCTTCTTGTGGCGCTGGCCGTGTCTGGCTGCGGTCGCACCGATCACATGGGCAAAGCCCCCAGCTTCACCCCAACCACCAACAACCAAGAGCACTATGCGATGATGAACCCGCCGCTGCCGCAGCAGGCCAGCGTGTCGCGCCGGTCTGATACCGCATCGCTCTGGAGCGGGAACAAAGCCTCCCTGCTTGGCGACCGCCGTGCCGCGAGCCGTGGCGACATTCTCACCGTGGTGATCGAGGTGGACGAAAAAGCCCAGATCAAAAACGAATCCGAGCGCAATCGCAGCGGCTCCGACAGCCTGAGTTTGCCAGCTCTGGCGGGCCTGCCTCAACGGATCAACGAGCGCCTGCCAACCGGGGCGACCACCGATCCACTCGTTGACATCAGCTCTGACAGCAAAAGCTCTGGCGATGGCTCTGTGAAGCGCAGCGAGAAATTGACCCTGCGTGTTGCGGCCACTGTGGTGGACGTGCTGCCAAACGGTGTACTGGCCATCGAAGGCTCCCAAGAGCTGCGCGTGAACTACGAGTTGCGTGAGCTGCTGGTGTCCGGCTTTGCCCGCTCCGAAGACATCTCTCGTAAGAACGAAATCACCTTCGACAAAATTGCCTCCGCACGTGTGTCTTATGGCGGCCGTGGCCAGATCACCGACATGCAGCAACCACGTTGGGGTCAACAGGTCATGGACGCGGTCCTGCCTTACTAATCGGGTGATCTGATGAAGAAACTTCTCCCCATTATCCTTCTTCTGGTTGGCATCGGTGCTGGCGTTGGCGCAGGGCTTGCCCTGCGTCCGGAGCCTGCGCCGGTGGAACCAACCGAAGCAGGCGAAAGCGAAGAGCACGCCGAAAAATCAGCCAAAGGCGACGAGGAGGGCCCACCAACAGGACGTGAGTACATCGATCTGGTGGACCAGTTTATTGTCCCTGTTGTGAATGACGATGCTGTTTCATCGCTGATTTTGATCACCCTGACGATTGAAGCGGAAGCAGGCAGTCGCGAAGCGATTTTTGAGGCAGAACCACGCATTCGTGGGGCGCTTTTGCAAACGATGTTTGACCACGCCAACATTGGCGGTTTCAGCGGTGCCTTCACCAACTCAAGCAAGTTGGACCGGCTGCGTAAAACCTTCCTGGAAGTGGCCCAAAAAGCCTACGGCGACGAGATCACCGATGTGTTAATTGTGCAGATCACACGTCAGGACATCGCGTAATCACGCAGGTGCACATGACAAAAAAGGCGGCGCTCATCAGCGCCGCCTTTTTTTGGTCTCTGAAAGATCAGTTGGCTCACATGCCGCAGCTCAACTTGCCTTCCATGATCGAATCCACTAGCGCCACCGCCCGCTTTTGACGGCGGGTTTGCACCTCGTACTCTAGCAGTTTTTCCATCACATCGGCTTTGCCAAAATGCTTCTGGAGATCCTTATAGGCCATCTCCTTACGTACCATCACATTGGCCAGCTGATGGTTCAGGATCTTGCGGTTGCGCCCGATCCAGCTGTTCCAGGCCAGGTCCCCGCCGGTGATGCGCATGGTCGTGTCTCCGGTCAGCGCGTCGCGTCCGTTCTTTTCCTGCTCCGTCAGATCGTTAAGCAACCCGCGCAGCTTGTTCTCTTCCGCTTGAATGGACTGCATCGCCGCCTGCGCCTTTTGATAGCGCGCCTGGGTGATCACATTCAGCTCTTTCAGATCGTCGCTCATACGCGGCCTTTCATACGTTGACGCATGGCGTCGGCAAATCGGATGGCGGCGGCAACTGGCGCATAGTGATCCGGGGGCACTTCCTGGCCAATTTCCACAACCGCGTGCAGCGCCCGTGTTGAGGGTGGATCGCGGTGGATCGGCACGGCGTTTTCCTGCGCCACTTCGCGGATCTTGCCCGCAACTTCATCCACACCCTTGGCGACACAGACCGGCGCGGCACCGGGCATGCGGGACCACTTCAGCGCGACGGCGTAATGGGTCGGGTTCACCATGACCACATCCGCGTCCGGCACATCCGCCAGCATCTGGTTCATCGCAATTTCCTGACCTTTTTGGCGTCGCTGCTGTTTCATATGCGGGTCGCCTTCAGCCTCTTTGCTTTCGTCGGTCATTTCCTTGCGGGTCATCATATTTTTGCGAATGTGCTCGGCGCGTTGCCAGAAATAATCTATCACTGCGATTGAGGCGGAGACGACAATCACAATCATCAAAAACTCAAGCATTAGGCGGCCCAGAAGGGCAGGTACCATCATCGCATCAAGCTGAATGGCGGAGGCCATTTCCGCCATGCGCGCCTTTAGGAAGAAACCCAGACAGACCGAGAATATCACCAGCTTGGCAAAGCTCTTGCCAAACTCAAATAGACCGCTGCGGCCATATTTGTTTTTGGCGTTGGAGATCGGATTGATACGCGACAGTTTGGGCGCCAGTTTGGATGGCGTCACCAGAAAGGCGCGTTGCACAACAATACTGAGAATAACGGCAACCATGGGTACCGCAAACCAGGGGGCCACGGCGGTAATGGTTTCTAACATGATGCCACCTAGCGGCGTAGACGGATTGCCCTCAAACACCATTGGTGCAAGTTCATCCGCCTGATCCAACAAAACCATCAAACCGTTTCCAGCCGATTTGATGGTGGCCGCGCCAACGGTCAGAAACGCCAGCGTCAGGCCGAGGTAGCCGGCCGCCACAGAGACGTCCATGGACTTGGCAATCTCGCCTTTCTTTCGCGCATCATCCAGTTTCTTCTGGGTGGGCTCAAAACTCTTTTCGCTGTCGTCGTCCTGACCGCCGCCGCTCATCTCAGGCCCTCAACCGGGTTGATCATGAACGCCTCCATTGCGCCCCACCACAGGGTGAGCAGCGCAGGCGCCACAAGGAACAAAAGGAACAGGCCGCCCGCCGTGATCAGCGGCGCACCCACAAAGGCCACCATCAACTGCGGCATGGCGCGGTTGATCACGCCAAGCATCAAGTTGTAGATCGCCGAAATGATCACAAACGGTGCTGCCAGGCGAAACGCCATGTTGAACGCCCGCGCCATATGCGGCACGCCCCATTCGGTCATGATTTCCCGCGGTGGAAAGGTGCCTGCGGGGAATAGCATGTAAGATCCGATCAGATAACGCGCGACATAGACGTGCAGCCCCATGGTCACCGCCAGCGCGAGACCTGCGATCACCAGCACGTTACCAATCGCTGGCAGCGGCTCGCCTGCCGCGCCGCCCAGAAGCTGCGCCAAAGATGTCGACTGACCGGCAATTGTGCCTGCGGTCTGCAAGGCAAACACAAACATGCGAATGCCAATGCCCATCAAAAACCCGCTGATGGTTTCGGTCAGCGCATATTGCGCGATCAATGGGAACGTCGGCTCGGCGCTTTCAAACACCGGCACGGCTGGCGCGACAATGACAGTGAACGCCAATGCCAAACCCAGCTTGATGCGGGTCGGTACCGAAGTTTCGCCAAAGGCTGGCAGCAAGGCCACCGCTGTGCCCACCCGCAAAAACACCAAAAAGCCGTGCCAAAGCGCGGCTTCTGTGGTGTTCAGAAGGAAGAGGGCGGTCTCCATCATGCGGCAACAACCCCAACAAGCGCGGGCCGTGCATCCAGTCCAATTTCCTCAAAACTGAGCACAGGATTGGAGATGCCTTTGGCGCTGAGCACGGTGCGCAGGAATCGCCGACGCCTGGTTGATGTCACAAGCGCGGCAAAAATCCCGCTGTTGCCTGCGTCGGTCATCCGGTCGGAAATCGATTGCGCCAGCGCGTTGAACACATCCGGTGGCAGCGCCACGTCCATGCCGCCCGCGTCCCCGTCCACTTGGTAGGTCGCGAAGGTGTCTTCCCATTCTGGGGCCAACTGGACCAAAGGAATGGTACCGTCGTCGCGCTTCAGATCGGAGATCAATTGGAAGCCCAGACGCTGACGTACATTCTCGCAGATCGCTTCCGGCTGCACGCTCACATGGCGCGCTTCGGCGATGGATTCCAAAATCAACGGCATGTTGCGGATAGATACTTGCTCATCCAGCAGCATGCGTAGAATGCGGTGCAACAGATCCAGCGGCACTTTGTCCGGCACAAACTCATCCATCATCCGGCGGTTGGCATCGGCTCGCACCGGATCAGACAGGTTCATCATCTCATCAAGAATGCGACGCAGCGCCTTAAACGTCAGCAGACGGCCAAAGTTGGATTTGATGGTTTCCAGCAGGTGGGTCGCCAGAACTTCACCCGGAGTCACAATGGTGATGCCTGCAAGCGCGGCTTTCTCCTGCGCAGCGCTGTCGATCCAGCGGGCAGGGGCTCCGTAGACCGGCTCAGACACATCCTCCCCGGATGGCAACGAATCTGGGCTGTCACCAGCGAGCGCCAGAACCTTCTCCGGCTCCAGACGGTCACGCACCTGCTCTACGCCTTGAATGCGAATAGTGTAGGTGCCGTTCGGCAACGATGGTTCATCGGTCAGGCGGATTTCCGGCAGGATCAAACCATAAGTCGAGGCCACATGGGTCCGCATATTGGTGATGCGCGCGTCCAGACCTGCGCCGGGATCGAGCACCATGTTTACCAGATCGGTGGCAAACTCCACGTGAATGTCGTCCAGATCCAGCACGTCGCCGATGGGCTTGTCACGTGGCAAAACCGGTGCGTCTTCCTCATCGGTTTCAAGGCTGGCGTCGGCCTCTTCTTTCTTCTTCTGGTGCAGGTAATACGCCGCAAAACCAAGCACGCCACCACCCGCCAGGAAGGGCAGGAAGGGCAGGCCAGGCACCAGCGCAAACAGCATCATCAGCACGGCCACGGTGGCAATCGCAGGTGGGTAGTTGCCCAGCTGTTTCAGCAGGGTCAAGTCGGTGGAGCCGGTGGTGCCGCCCCGTGCCAGCAGCAAGGCAGAGGCAATCGAGATGATCACGGCCGGAATCTGCGTCACCAGACCGTCACCTACGGTCAGGATGGCATAGGTCTCAAACGCCTGGCCAATTGGCATGCCATGAATGGCGACGCCCATGATCAGGCCCATCACCAGGTTCAACAGCGTAATCAACAGACCCGCAATCGCATCGCCTTTCACAAATTTCGACGCACCATCCAGCGAGCCAAAGAAGGTGGTTTCCTGCTGTTCGCGCTCCCGGCGGGCCTTGGCTTCGGCGTGGTCAATCGCGCCGGCAGACATGTCGCTGTCAATCGCAAGCTGCTTACCGGGCATGCCGTCCAGCGCAAACCGCGCGCCCACTTCGGCCATCCGGGTGGCACCTTTGTTGATCACCATGAAGTTCACGATGAGCAGCACACAGAACACCACTAGGCCCAGAAACACGCTGCCGCCCATAACGAAGTTTGCAAAGCCTTCGATCACATCACCTGCGGCGTTGGTGCCGGTGTGACCTTGCCCAATGATCAGCTTGGTTGAGGACACGTTCAGCGAAAGGCGCAGCATCAGCGAGGCCAGCAGGATGGTCGGGAAGGCGGAAAAATCTAACGGACGCTCAATAAACAGCGTCACGGTGAAGATCAGAATCGCGAGGGCAAAAGACGCGGCCAATCCGATGTCCAACACCCAGGAGGGCATCGGCAGGATCATCATGACAATAATCGCCATCAGGGCGAGGGCGAGCAGGATCGTCGGGCTAAAAAGCGCTTTGATGGAGAAGGTTGGGTTCACGGATTACCCTCCATTGCTCAGCATCGACCGGCCCGATCCGGACCCAAGCGGCACAAGCGATCCCATCGTGCCAGCTGAACCGCTGCGCTGAAGCAGCGGGAAAGTGTTTTCGCGGATCACAGTGGCAGTGCGCTTCACCGGTATCACCGCTTGATCCGGCGATTGCGCCCGATCGCGTTCAAAACGGGCTTTGATTGTGGCAGCATAAGTGGAGGGGCCAGCCTGATCGGCCGCGTCATCCCCGTAGTTGGTTTCCGCGCCGTCGGTGCTGTCTTGTACAAATATGCTAAAAACCAAAAGGAGACTTGTCACAAGTCCCAGAAGACCGATTGAGACGGTCTTAAGTGAGTCGCCATAGAGTCGCGACATCGCGTTGAAAACGTACTGTTTTTTCATACCGATAGCTTTCTGCCCCAGTTCAAGGCCCAAGCTATCGGCGCATGGTTAAGATGTGGTAACCGGTGTTAAGAAGATGGCTCGCTCACGCTGTGCAGATCGAGCAATTCGCCCAGCACGCCCCGGCTCTCCGCCGCGCCTTCCAGCAAGGCGCGATTGCGCGCCAACATGCCTTCGGTCACACGATCTGTGGCCGCCTCGGCCTCGCTGCCCTCTTCCGGCGGCAAGAGATAGGTGGAGGCCCGTCGCAAGACTTCGTTCTCTGAAGCTGTCAGAGACGCCAGGTCACCGTCAAGCCAGGCTTCGGTTTCCGCCAATCCACGTTCGCCAAGCTCAGCCAGCAAACGCGCCGCTCCGGCATGATCGCCAGCCATGGCTTTGGCTTGCGCCCGCAAACGATCCGCAACTGGGGTTTCCATACCCATAAGTTCCGCTTCAGCGCGTTTCGGCAAGGCTTCCGCCAACGCCAAACGGGCATTCAACAGGCGTTTCTCATCTGTTGGAATCACCGTCTGCGCGGCCTGCATCAGGCGTTTGGTTTCCCCCAGGAAGCCCATCTCGAAGGTCTTATGGGCCAGCTGCAACGCAGCCGCTGTCGAAATACGCCCAGTGGAGGCCAGTCGTTCCTGAATCGACCAGGAAATCACCTCAAAATCGTCGGCATGTTCCAGCACCGCCATAACCAGCTGACTGCGCACATCTTCGGCCGCCTCAGCCCCGTCGCGGGTTTCGATGTCATTGATGATTTTGAAGGCTTCGCCAAATTCATGGCCCATCATACGCGCCAAAGCATGGGCACGGCGCAAGTCCGGCCCCATGGCGCCGCCCTTGTGTTCCACAGCCAAAGCTCCGACCAGAGACACGGTCTCCGGCGAGGGGGAGTCACCCTGCGCCACATGGTTCTCAATTAGGTCAATCACCGCCTTGGTGGAGATATCAGCGTTTTGCGTAGCAATTTCGGTAAGCGCCTCGGTGGCTTCCTCGGTGTTGCCCAGTTCCGCGTTCAGCGTGGCTTCGGCAAATTCAAAGTTGATGTCCGGCTTGGGCGATGTGCGCTCAATTCCGTTCAGCACCAGCATCGCGGCCTCGGTTTGGCCTTGCGCCACCAACCGGTTGCTTAGCTGCGGCCCAAGATATTCACGCAGATGGCGTGGCATCTGCTGCAGTGCATCCAATGCACCGTGAATTGCGCTTTCTCCAACCAGGGTTTCACCTGACAAGGCAGCCCACATAGCCGAGTTTCCGGCGCAATGCCCTTGGCTGGCAAACGACGGGTTGTCCTCAGGAGGCGTGCGCCCATCCATGATATGCGCCATCGCGATCAGGATGCTGTTCTCGCCACTTTCCGGCAGCAGATCCATGATCTGAAGCGCTTCCGCACCAAAGGTGTAGTGCACATAAAGCTGCGCCAGCTCACGCAGAGCATCCTTGTTGGTGCGGTCAAATTCACCCACAACTTCCTGACGCAGACGGCCAAGCTCTTGCACAAAAGTGCCTTCGCCACTCCAGTCTGCGATATTGACTGCTGAATCTGGCAGACACATGCCGGTGGCCACTTGTCCGCTGAGCAGCGCCGCGATGTCGCGGCCCACTTCGTCCAGCACGTTATAAGCGACGATGTTCAGGTCTTTTCCAACGGCGGCTTGCGGCGGCACATGGTCCGAGCTGTTGAGCTGCGGCATCTGCGACTCAGCTGTTTTCACAGGCTTGCCAACCAACCCGCTGGTGTCTTCCACTTCGGGAGTTTGTGCCTGCAACAGGTTCTGATTGGCCGCGCGGTCGACCTGTTTGATCAGATCACCTCGCAAGACCTGCACCTGAGCGCTGCGGTCGACAAAATTGTCCAGAGCCAGCAAGTCCGAGAAATCCGGCTTGGGCTCGGCGGCGGCCACCTGCACCGGCGGTGGTGTCGGGCTTGCGGCCTCAAAAGACGAGAAACGGAATTGCCGCTGTGGCTTTTTCTCAATTGGCACTGCTTCGCCAAAAGATAGCGGCACCTGTGGCAGGTCGTCGTTCTGCGCGGGGGGCAGGTCGTCGCGAATGTCAAAGATCACATAGCGCCCATCGTAAGGGATCGACACAACACGGCAAGCGCAGGCCAGTTCTAGCTCCAACTCACCAGCGGCGTCATTGGCAACAACATTGGCCAAACGGTCCCGCGGGATTTTGTCAAAAATGGTGCTGGTGCGCAGGTTGACGTCGTCACCCTCGATTTTAATGGTATAAAACCGCCCGTCGCGCGACACGGTCCAGTCGGTTTCGGCCGATGGCAGCGTGGCCACCAAGCGGGTGAAATCTTCGTGCTCGCCAGACCGGAACAGCACGTCTTGTGCAGCCCCCGCAGAGGCTGCCAATACCATCGGAACAGCAAGCAGAAGCTGTTTCATGCCGCTTCCTTCTTCACTTCGGCCAGCGCCTCTTCCAGCTCCGCAAACTGCGGACGGTTGTGGCCCGGCGTGTTCTGACGCCCCACCTCGATACAGATGTTTGGCGAGTGGTTGTGCAGGTTCGCAATCAGCACCTCTCGGATCAGCTGATAAAAATGCGCCTCATCCTCGACCACACCTTTGATTTTGGCGGCAAACGGACCCACCAGACCATAGGCGAGGAAAACCCCGAGGAACGTCCCCACAAGTGCGCCACCAATCATGCCACCCAGAACCTCTGGTGGTTGGTCGATCGAGCCCATGGTTTTGATAACACCCAAAACCGCCGCAACAATTCCCAACGCCGGAAGCGCATCCGCGAGCGACTGCAGCGCGTGGTTGGGGTGCATCGCATGGTGGAAATTGGCTTCGATTCGCTTCTCCAGGACCTCTTCCACCTGATGTGGGTCGTCATAGTTCATCGACGCAGAGCGCATGGTGTCGGCAATCAGATTGATCGCTTCTTTGTCCGCAGTGATGCGGGGGTATTTTTGGAAAATGTCGGATTCATCCGGGTTTTCGATGTGCTCTTCGATGGCGACAGGGTTTTTCCTGGCCAATCGTATGAGCTCAAACAGCAAACACAGCAGATCCTTGTAGTCGTCCGGCTTCCATTTTGGGCCTTTGAAGACCTTGCCGAGATCTTTCAGCGTGTGCTTCACCACAGAGCCGTCATTGGACACCAAAAAGGCGCCCACACCGGAGCCGCCGATGATGATCATCTCAAAGGGAAGGGCCTTCATAATCGGGCCAAGACTACCACCGGCAAGAACGTATCCGCCCAACACCATGATAAAAACAACAGCGATGCCAATAATGCCTAGCACGGGTTCAAACTCCTAGTAGCGTTTCAGTCCGACCATAGGCCGACGCCGGTTAACAAGTTCTCATTCGGTGGGGGTATTTGCGTTCCGACCGGCCAAAATTACGCTGATTGTGTAGGCCGCATCCGGGGCCATGCCCGCCATGACGCCCGCAGCGCTTTCAGGTTTCATACGACCGATGAAACCAGCGGCAAATTTCGGGTCCATTTCTTCAAACAGAGCGGCCACATCTTTGGGCTTCATGGTCTCATACACCTGCGTGAGTCGTCCCAGATCGTCTTCGGCAGCGGTCTCAGACAGGGCGATCAAGCTGCGCAGACGCCCTTCGGCATCCTCCAGAGCGGCCAGTTTGCGGGTCACTTCGCCATCCGCCACGTTCAGTGCCTGCAAGCGATTCTTGATCTCTGCTTCACGTTGCTCGATGCGCTGTTCTCGTTCTTTGAACACAGCCATCAGCTCGCGCAGGTCTTCTGGCGGCTCACAGGTTTCCGGTTTGGCCATGCTGGCCAGCGGCGATTCAAAAAGCGGCTCCTCGCGCGCCAAAGCTTCATTGGCGCTGATGCCCACACGCACGGTGGCGGAGGCAATCAAAAACGTCGCAATCAGAAACAGGCTCCCTTTGGACTGTTTCCGACGCGCTTTCTTCTTAGCCTTTGGCTTACCTGCCGCCGCATCAGGCTTGGTCAGCGTCTCCGCAGCCGCCTTGGCGCGGGTTTTCTTGGCATCTTTCTTCATCGCATACGCTCCAGTTAGGCGACGTGGCGTTTAAACATGGTGCCAGCTTCCGGCGCTTTGTCCTCGGACGCAGGCTTCGCTGCTGCCGGTGCGGCCTCCGCCTGCATGGCTGCCAGAGCCATCGCTGCCTTTTTCTTGGCTTTCTTCTTGGCTTTTTTCTTGGCGCGACGGATCAACTTGGCCTCTTCTGCGGCAATGGCTTCTGCCTGCATCCGGGCCCAGTTTTCATCCTCAGCGGTTTCTTCCGCCGATTCGGGTTCCGCAACCTCTGCTTTCACGGGAGTTTCTTCGACCTCCGCCTCCGGTTCAGGAGTGTTTTCCACCTCTTCCGGTTCCGGCGCGGCCTGTGCTTTGGCAGGTTTTGCGTCTTCGATGTCGTGCATCGCGGCCATCATCAGCTCAAGACGTTTAGAAACTCCTTCCGCGCGCTGCGTCAGCGCTTCCAGGCGTTCGGTGGATTTTCCGGCGGTGCCCTGTGCGGCTTTCAGCGTGCGGGTCATGTCATCCACTTGAGCGGACAAAACGGCGACGGCTCCGCCCACACCTGATTCCAAATCGTTGAATTTGGACAGTCGGCGCGCCAGCACAAAACAATAGATGCCTGCCCCGAGGGCACCGGCTACCAACAAGATATCTGCGATCAAGTTCATCTCGACACTCCTCAGTTCAACACGAATTCCATGACCAGAAGGTCGGAAACACGTTCAGGTCCGGTTACAATTTGTACGCGACGCAGCATTTGCGACCGTAGGGTCACCAGCGCATCCGGCGATTCGATGTCCGAGGTGTTCAGCGCTCGCAGATAGCCGTTCAGCACATCCACAACCCGCGGCAACACCCGCTCGACTTCTTCCTGATGATCGCTTGGCACTTCCAACTGGGCGCGGAACCGCAGGTAGTCGGCGCCGCCACTGGAAGTCAGTGAAACAATAAGAGGGTCCATGCCGACGTAAACAACATCAGGCAGTGCTTCGATCTCTTCCGCAGGCGCCGATTCTTCGGCCACTTCAGCAGAATCATCCCCCAAAATCATACCGGAATAGACGGCGAAAAATCCGCCGCCGCCGCCAACCAAAGCCAGCACGAGCCCAATGATTAAAGGGAGTTTTGACGCTTTTTTCGGTGCGTCTTCTGTCTCGACAGTTTCGTCAGTCATCACAGGTTCCAAATTCTTTGTCCCTGCAACTTCTCCCATACAGAAACTAACCGATTATTAAGTCTGTTGAGAGAAACAGTTCGTGACGGTCGTGCAGAAGGTGCGATCCCACGGAGAAGAAACGTGCAACAATTTTTGAATATGTGGACAGCAATGGACAATCGGCGAAAGGTGATCGTCGTATTGGCCACGATTGCGGTTTTTGCGACCGTATTGTCTTTGGGTCGGGTCGCCACCAAACCGGGAATGGCCCTTCTATATAGTGGTTTGGAAAGCGGAGCGGCCGGCGAAGTCGTCACAGCTCTGGAACAACGCGGCGCCATTTATGAAGTGCGCGGCGGATCTATTTATGTAGCTTCCGGTTCTCGGGATGAGCTGCGCATGACCCTCGCAAGTGAAGGTTTGCCTGCCAATACGACTCAGGGGTACGAACTGCTCGATTCGCTTTCGGGTTTCGGAACCACCTCGCAAATGTTTGACGCCGCTTACTGGCGCGCCAAAGAAGGTGAGTTGGCTCGCACCATTGTTGTGAGCCCACTGATCAGCCAGGCACGTGTGCATATTGCAAACGCCTCTTCCAATCCTTTCCAACGGCACATCAAACCGTCCGCCTCCGTGACGATCACCACACCTGCCGGGGACTTGCCTAACAAACATGCGCAAGCGCTGCGGTTTCTTGTGGCCTCTGCGGTATCCGGTCTCTCTCCAGAAGATGTTGCCATTATTGATGGCAGCGGCGGTCTGGTGGGCGTGGCTGATGAAACCAGCACCAAAGTGGGTGACAATAAAGAAGAAGAAACCCGTCTGGCGGTTCAGCGTATGCTGGAAGCGCGCGTGGGTCCGGGCAATGCGGTTGTCGAAGTCAGCATCGAGACCGTGACCGAAACCGAATCCATCACCGAGCGGATTTTTGATCCTGCCAGCCGTGTGGCGATCAGCACCGACACCGAAGAGCGCAGCACTGATTCTCAGAATGCCTCTGGTCAGGTGACTGTGGCCTCCAACCTGCCGGATGGGGATGCCGCCGGAAGCTCTGGCTCCACCAACCAGAACCGCGAAACCCGCGAGCGCATCAATTACGAGGTGTCCGAGACCCAGCGCGAGATTCTGCGTCAGCCTGGCGCGGTGAAACGTATGACCGTGGCAGTTTTGGTGAACGGAACCCAAACCGAAAACGACTTGGGGGAGCCTGTAGTGACCCCGCGTCCCGACGAAGAACTCGAAGCGTTGCGTGAACTGGTGGCCTCTGCGGTTGGCTTTAATGAAGGCCGCGGTGACGTGATCACCCTGAAGTCGATGAACTTCCAGCCGGTCCTGCCAATGGGTACCTCCGCCGAATCTTCCATGTTCAAGGGCATGGAACTTGACCTGATGTCGATCATCCAAACCGCAGTCCTGGCCATTGTGGCGCTGGTACTGGGTCTGTTTGTGGTCCGTCCACTGCTGGCCGGCGGCGGTAGCCGCGAGCTGAACGAATTGGGTGACGCCCCTATGCTGCCGGATCTTGGCGGTGAAGATGGTGATTTCCCGGCCATGGCCCCAATGATGGGGGACATGGGCGGCGACATGGGCATGCCAATGGCGATTGGTGACATGGGCGGCGACGTTGGTCGCCTGCCTGATCTGGGCGGTGGCCTGCCCGCGCTGGGCGGTGACGGCGGCGGCATGTCGCAATCTGATGCAGCAGACCGTCTGCGTGGCCTGATCAACGACCGCAAAGATGAAACCGTGGAAATTCTCCGTAACTGGCTCGATGATCGTGAGGAAGCCTGATGTCGATTTCCCATTTGTTTGAAGACTTTGGCGGCATCACCGCCCCGGAGCCGGAACCCGTCGCAACACAGGAGGAGGGCAACGAAGATGACATGCTCGAATCCTTTGAGCAGGGCTACAAAGCTGGCTGGGACGACGCGATCAGCGCCAAGTCCGAGGAGCACGCCAGTGTGTCTGCTGCCCTCTCCACCAAATTGAACGACCTGTCCTTCACCTACCACGAGGCGCGCGAAGCGATTCTCGCCGATCTCGCCCCCACGGTGGAAAAAGCCATCATGACAGTGCTGCCAGAGGTGGCCCGTCAAGCTGTTGGCGCCTTGGCCGTGGAACAGCTGCACAAAATTGTGCGCGAAAACAGTGAAACCCCGGTGGTGTTGTCCACAGCGCCGGATTGCTACCAGCCGGTCATCGACGTCATGCCCGAAGACCAAACATTCCCCGTCGAAGTGGTGCGCGACGAAAACCTGGCAGAAGGCCAGGTGCGTTTTGAATTTGCCCAACGTGAACGCCTGATTGATCTCAGCGAGGTTCTCGAAGCTGTTGCTGAAGCAATGGCTGCGTTCACACATGAAACACGCAAGGAGGCCCAGAATGGCTGATCCAACACTCAAATCTGATTCCGGCAACCCGTTCACCTCTGTACCTGTGGAGATCACCATCTCCGTGGGCAAAGCGCGCCCGTTGATCGGCGACCTGCTGAACATGAACGAAAACTCGGTTCTGCCGCTCGACAAACGGGTGGATGACCCGGTCGAGCTCTACGTCGGTGACAAACTCATCGCCCGCGGCGAGCTTGAGGAAATGGAAGGCGGACAGGAAGGCCAACTGGCCGTGCGTCTGACCGAAGTGGCAGAGTTCGAAAGCGGCCTGTGATGATCCGCGCGGCTTTTCTTGCCGTCACATTCTCCACCGTCTTCCTCTTTTTGGCAGATCCGGCCGCCGCGCAGGATCTGTCCATTCCGATCACACAAGACGGCTCGCTGACGGCTCGCAGCATTCAAATCTTTCTTCTGATCACGGTTCTCAGCCTCGCGCCGGGGATCGCGATCATGGTCACCTGTTTCCCTTTCATCGTGACGGTGCTCTCGATCCTGCGTCAGGCCATTGGTCTGCAGCAATCCCCGCCCAATATGATGATGGTCTCGCTGGCGATGTTCCTGACATACTACGTCATGGAGCCGGTGTTCACACAGGCCTGGACCACTGGCGTGGAACCCCTGATGGCGGAATTAATCGACATCGAAACTGCCTTTGAGCTGACCACGGAACCTTTCCGTCAGTTTATGGCCGCCCGTCTGGACCCGGACACCTACACCCATCTGGCGTCGTTGCGCCCGGACACGGTGGACACAGCGCCCGGCCCGGATTCGCCCCTTTCTGTTTTGGTGCCCAGCTTCATGCTGTCGGAAATCGCCCGCGCGTTTCAGATTGGTTTCCTGATCTTCCTGCCGTTCCTGATCATCGACCTCGTGGTCGCCGCCGTGCTGATGTCCATGGGGATGATGATGGTCCCGCCCGCGATTGTGTCTTTGCCGTTTAAACTGTCTTTCTTTGTGATCGCAGACGGATGGAGCCTGATCGCCGGCAGCTTGGTGCGCAGCTACTTTTAACACCGCACGCGCCGCTTCCCTTTTGAGGCGGCGCGTGGCACACATCGGATGACTCAATCCGTTAGCGCCATCAGGCGCGGAGCAGCCCCATGAATCTGAAAGCGACCTTGCTGGCCCTGCTGGCCTTTGCGATCTATTCCACTCACGATATGGTGGTGAAACATCTCGGCGCGAGTTTCTCGCCGTTTCAAATTGTGTTTTTCTCCTCGCTGTTCAGCTTTCCACTGATCACCTTGATGCTGGTGCGCGACCCGACGCACGGCAACCTGCGCCCGGTGCACCCATGGTGGGTGGCGCTGCGCTCGCTCTGCGTGGTGATCTGCCCGACGGCTGCCTTTTACGCCTTTTCGGTTCTGCCCTTGGCACAGGTTTATGCGCTGCTGTTCTCCACGCCTTTGTTGGTGACGGTCTTGGCAATTCCCGTCCTCGGCGAGAAGGTGGGCATCTGGCGCATGTTGGCGGTTCTGGTGGGGCTTTTGGGGGTGATGATTGTTGTCCGCCCCGGGGCAACCGAGTTGAACCTTGGCCACCTCGCGGCTTTGGTGGCCGCAGGCACCGCCGCACTGCAATCCGTTATCGTGCGCAAAATTGGCCAGGACGAGCGCCGTGTGGTGCTGATGCTCTATCCGCTTCTGATCAGCGTGGCCGTTATGTCCGTGGCGATGGCTTTTGTCTATCAGCCGGTTGCCGCGCCAGATCTGGCAGGATTCGCCATTGTGGCGGTGTTTGGCTTCATCGCCACCTTGCTCATGGTCTCCGCCTACACAATCGGCGAAGCCGCCTTGGTGGCGCCGATGCAGTATTCTCAGATCATCTGGGCTGTGATCTTTGGCATGCTGCTGTTTGACGAAACCCCGGATGCGCCGACCCTGATCGGCGCCGCGGTGATTGTTGCCAGCGGCCTCTTCATTATTGCCCGCGAGGCCACCGGCGGCACGTCCGAACAAACCCCCGTTCTGCGCACCCGCTCGCGCGGCCTGTCTCCTAGCAGCTTCCGCGTGAGCCAGGCTCTACGCCGTCCAGCACGCACTGATTTGAACTAGCCCAAGCCACAACGCCGCCGCGAGAGGCGCAAAGCAATCACAGGTCTCATTTGAGGGTGCCAAAACAACAAAACCCCGCCAATGGCGGGGTTTTGTTTGAAAGTGGTGAGCCGTATAGGATTCGAACCTATGACCCACTGATTAAAAGTCAGTTGCTCTACCAACTGAGCTAACGGCCCACTCTCTGTGTTGGTGCGCGGTTACTATGCCGACTGACCGAGGGGGTCAACCCGATTCTCGAGAAAAATTTCACGATACTGGAAAAGGCTGTGCAACGGGCGTATATGCGCCCAATGGATACACGTGTTGAAACCCCTTTGGCGTTCATGAAAATGCATGGGCTGGGCAATGATTTTGTCGTTGTCGATGGCCGCATGCGCGCATTTGATCTGACCGAAGGCCAAATCACCGCCATCGCGCACCGGCAAAAAGGTGTGGGATTTGATCAGCTTGCGGTGATCACCCATGGCACCGAGGGCAGCAACGCAGATGCACATCTAACGTTTTATAACGCTGATGGTTCCACCTCCGCCGCCTGCGGCAATGCCACCCGCTGTATCGCGCGCCACCTTATGGATGAGTCGGGGGCTGAGTCGCTGACCTTGACCACAGATCGCGGCACGTTGTTTGCGCGCGAGTCTGGAAATGGTCTGGTGTCGGTGAACATGGGCCATCCGCAACTTTTGTGGCACGAAGTGCCGCTGGCGCATGAGATGGACACGCTGGAACTGCCCATCGACGGCGCGCCGACTGCCACCGGCATGGGCAACCCACATTGCACCTTCTTTGTCGACGATGTGGACAGCGTGGACCTCGAGGCCTTTGGCGCCGTACATGAGCATCACCGGCTTTATCCTGAGCGCACCAACGTGCAGGTCGCGCAGGTCATTGACGAAAACCACATCCGCATGCGGGTCTGGGAGCGCGGTGTTGGCACGACGCTGGCCTCTGGCTCCTCCAGCTGTGCTACCGCCGTGGCAGCAGCGCGCCGTGGTCTGACAGGCCGAGAAGTGCAAATTGATCTCGATGGCGGCACGCTTTGGATCAACTGGGCTGAAGACGGCGTCTGGATGACGGGTGAGACCGAACATGTCATGTCCGGCCAATTCACTGCTGACTTTTTGGAGCGGCACAAATGACCGCCGCCGCGCCAAAGTTCACCACGCTGGGGTGTCGCCTGAATTCCTATGAATCCGAGGCGATGAAAGACATGGCGCAATCTGCCGGTCTTGAGAACGCCGTGATCGTGAACACCTGCGCAGTCACGGCAGAAGCCGTCCGCAAATCGCGCCAAGAAATCCGCCGCCTGCGTCGTGACAATCCGGATGCGCAGATCATTGTCACCGGCTGCGCCGCGCAGGTCGAGCCAGAGACTTTTGCCGCCATGGGCGAAGTCGACAAGGTCATTGGCAACACCGAGAAAATGAACCCCGCCACCTGGCAGGGCATGGCCGCCGATTTCATCGGTGAGACCGAAAAGGTGCAGGTCGACGATATCATGTCGGTCACCGAAACCGCCGGTCACCTGATCGACGGTTTTGGCACCCGCTCGCGCGCTTATGTTCAGGTGCAAAACGGCTGCGACCACCGTTGCACCTTCTGTATCATCCCCTTTGGCCGCGGCAATTCGCGTTCTGTGCCGGCAGGTGTGGTGGTGGATCAGATCAAACGTTTGGTGGACAAAGGCTTCAATGAAGTGGTGCTGACCGGCGTGGATCTGACCAGCTGGGGCGCGGATCAGCCGATGCAGCCCAAACTGGGCGATCTGGTGATGCGCATCCTGAAGCTGGTACCGGACCTGCCGCGCCTGCGGATCAGCTCGATTGACAGCATCGAGGTGGACGAGAACTTGATGCTGGCCATCGCCACAGAGCCGCGCCTGATGCCGCATCTGCATCTGAGCTTGCAGCATGGCGATGATTTGATCCTCAAACGCATGGCGCGCCGCCACCTACGTGATGATGCTATCCGGTTCTGTGAAGAGGCCAAAAAGCTGCGGCCGGAGATGACCTTTGGCGCGGACCTCATCGCCGGCTTCCCGACTGAATCGGACGCGCATTTTGAAAACTCGCTGAAGCTGGTTCAGGAGTGCGACCTCACTTGGTTGCATGTTTTCCCCTATTCCAAGCGCGAAGGCACCCCGGCGGCCAAAATCCCAAGTCAGGTGAACGGCAACGTCATCAAGGCCCGCGCGGCGCAATTGCGCGACGCTGGGGCGGCGCAGGTGGAAAAACATTTGTCTTCGCAGCTTGGCAAGACCCATCACATCCTGATGGAAAACCCCACCATGGGACGCACGGAACAGTTTACCGAAGTCGCCTTTGACACCCCGCAAGAGGAAGGGGCGATTGTGACCGCATCCATCCTTGACGTGCGTGGGCAACAGCTGGTGGCCTAACCGCTTGGGGGCCAGCCCCCAAACCCCCGAGATATTTCTGGAATGAGAAAACAAGATGACTGAATTGCCCGTTCTCTATTCCTTTCGCCGCTGTCCCTATGCCATGCGCGCGCGTTTGGCCGTTGCGGTCTCTGGCGTGGCAGTTGAGCTACGCGAGATTTTGCTACGCGACAAGGCGTCTGCGTTTTTGGAGGCCTCACCCAGTGGCACAGTGCCTTGCCTGAAAGCGGGGGATCTTGTGATTGACGAAAGCCTCGACTTGATGGTCTGGGCGCTGCAGAAAAAGGATCCGGAAGGCTGGCTGGATATGCCGGACTTGGGACATGAGTTGATTGCCGAGACAGATGGTCCTTTTAAGGCCGCACTGGATCACACCAAATACCACACCCGCTATCTGGAGTTGGACCCGGAAGAGTCGCGCGCTCAAGCCATGGCGTTTCTGTCCAAATTGGATCAGCAGATCGGTGACAAACTCTGGCTCTTTGGCGATACGCCCAGCCTGGCCGACATGGCTGTTTTGCCGTTTGTGCGTCAGTTCGCATTCATCAACAAATCCCGCTTTGATGTTGACGCCGGTCCCAACCTGTCCCGCTGGCTGGAGGCCTTTATCGCGTCCGAGCGTTTTGCCGCGATCATGCCCAAACTGCCGATGTGGCGCGAAGGGGATGCGCCGCTGCGGTTTGAACGTGCAATAGCGGTTGCCAATCTCTAATCGCCCCTGCACGATCGCGCCAAATCAGAGACGAGGCGCATCATGCATCCCAATCCGGCGTTCCGCGGCACCGCAGAGGACAAGAACCTGGCTTTTGCCAAGGAGCGTGGCTTTGGCATGATCGCAATCTCCGCAACCGATGCCGCCCCGATGGTGAGCCACGTGCCGTTTCTTATATCCGAAGATGGAAAAACCGCAGACCTGCACCTTGTGCGCTCCAACCCAATGGTCCGCGCCGCAAAAAACGCCACACTCGCGCGATTGGCCGTGAGTGGGCCGGACAGTTATGTTTCCCCGGATTGGTACAACGCAGACGATCAGGTCCCGACGTGGAACTATGTCGCTGTACACCTCACCGGGCAGTTGTCTCCGCTGCCACAAGACGACTTGCCCGATCTTTTGGACCGCCTGTCCGCGCATTTCGAAGCCAATTTGCTGCCCAAACCGCCGTGGACCCGCGCCAAGATGAGCGGCGACAGTTTCGAGTGCATGGTGCGTATGATCGTGCCTTTTCGTCTGACAATCGACGATGTGCAGGGCACCTGGAAGCTTGGCCAGAACAAACCCAATGATGTGCGCCATGCGGCGGCGGATCAAATGGCCGCTTATGGTTTTGGCAGCGAAGCCCGCGAGCTCGCCGCCCTGATGCAATCCCCTTTTGCCGACCCCGATACGGAGTAATTGAGATGTCCAAATTGCAGCTGATCCATTCCCCGGCCTCGCCTTTCGTGCGCAAGGTCCGTGTGACCCTGGCAGAGACCGGCCAGACCGACGACGTCGAACTCACCCGCGTGCACACCACCGCGCTCAACACAGCGGATGAAGCCGCCGCTGCCAACCCGCTTGGCAAAATCCCCGCTTTGGTGCGCTCGGACGGCCCGGCGATTTACGACAGCCGCGTGATCTGTCGCTATCTGGTGGCGCGTGCTGGGGCGGACCTCTACCCAGAAGACCGCCTTTGGGATGTGTTGACCTTAGAAGCCACCGCGGATGGCATCCTCGAAGCCGCCGTCTTGATGGTCTACGAAAAGCGCCTGCGCCCGGAAGAAATTGTGTTTGACGACTGGCTCACCGCGCAATGGGGCAAGGTCGAGGGCGCGCTGGATGCCCTAAATGAACGCTGGATGAGCCACCTGTTTGGACCGCTCGACATGGGGCAAATCGCCGTCGGCTGCGCGTTGGGCTATCTGGATTTCCGCCATGACGCCCGCAACTGGCGCCAAGGACGGGATGGGTTGGCAGGCTGGTACGCAGAGTTTTCAAAACGCGAAAGCATGCTAACCACGGTGCCAAGTGACTAAATCCCCACGCGTGGAGCCTTTCCAATCTTGGGGTGAACCTGTGGTCAAAATGCTCTAGGTTGATAGCCATAGATTTTTTGACCGCGCTTTTTCCGTTCGGTCCACTTGATTTGAGAAAGAGACTTGAATGCCCGACGGACCCGATCCTGTCGAGGAAATGCGACAGGTGAATGTGCAACAAAAAGCCTATTACGAGGCCACAAGCGCAGGCTGGATTTCTCCGGTGAATTCCTTCGCCACGAACCTGTGGTCGCGCCTGCGCCGCCGCGCGATGGTGGCGGTGTCCCATGAAGCACGCGAAGCTGTCTATGACACGCACAAGGCTTGGTTGGGCGACCTGTCTGGCAAAAAAGTGTTGGATCTTGGTGCCGGTGCCGGGTCGCCTCTAAGCGGCTATCTTGCGCACCACGCCAAAGCGTACCACGCGGTGGAACTGAGCGGCATGCAGCTGGATCAGCTACGCGCCAACATAGGCACTGGCCCAACGCGTCATTTTATTGAGGCAGATTTTCTTGATCCAGCCTCAACGGACAGCGATTTTGACGTGATCTATGCCCATGCGGTGGTGCATCATTTTCGGTATCTCGATGTTTTGCTGGATGCATCACGTGACAAGCTGGTGCCGGGTGGGCAGATGATCACTTACGATCCTTGCCAGACCTGGCTTCCGATCCGGCTGTTTAGGGCTCTGTTCCGCCCGTTTCAATCGGATGCGGCATGGGAATTTCCGCTCACGCGACCCGCAATGAGCAGCATCGAAACCCGGTTTCTGGTGTCGCACAGATTGGGGGTCTTTAATCGGGGAAAGTGGGCGTTGATCTTGGGAATCTTTGCACCGAAGCTTGCGCAAAAACACGGGGATCGCCTGTTCCTGGCGGACTTTGAGCCGGGCGCGGACACCCGGCTCACATCCAGTTTACATGTGTCTTATGACCTTCGAAAACCCTGACTGAGTTTACTCCGCCGCAATCGGCGGCGTTTCCGCTTTTTCCACTCGCAGCGCCGAGAACTTGAACTCCGGGATTTTGCCGTAGGGGTCCAGCGCGGCATTGGTCAGAATATTGGCCGCCGCCTCGACATAAGCAAACGGTAGGAACACGTTGTCCTCGGCCACTGCGCGGTCGGCCCGCGCCATCACGGTGAGTGAGCCGCGCCGGGTTGTCAGCTGCACATAGTCTCCTGGTGCGACTCCAAGCTTGCGCAGTGTGCGTGGATGCAGGGAACAGTTCGCCTCTGGCTCCAGCGCATCAAGCGTGCTGGCGCGGCGGGTCATCGAGCCGGTGTGCCAATGCTCCAGTTGACGCCCGGTGATCAGAACCATCGGATATTCAGGATCTGGAGTTTCTGCTGGTGAGACCACCTTGGCGGGAGTGAATTTCGCCCGCCCTTCTGGCCGCGGGAACCCGTCGCCAAACACAATCGCCTGCCCCGGATCCTCGGGGCTGAGGCTCGGGTAGGTCACGGCGGTTTTCTCCAAACGCTCCCATGTGATGTTGTCCAGCGAACCCATGTTGAGCTTCATCTCGGCAAACACCTCTTTGGGATGGGTGTAGCTCCAATCCAGCCCCAGCCGTTTTGCCAGCTCCACCTCGATCCACCAGTCTTCCTTGGCCTCACCCGGTGGCGGGCACACCGGCCGCCCCATTTGTACCTGACGGTTGGTGTTGGTCACCGTGCCAGACTTTTCGTACCACGCCGAAGACGGCAGGATCACATCGGCATAGTTCGCGGTTTCCGTCAGGAAGATGTCCTGCACCAACAGATGCTCCAGATGGGCCAACGCTGCCCGTGCATGATCCACATCCGGGTCACTCATCGCTGGGTTCTCGCCCAGGATATACATACCCTTGATATCGCCAGCGTGGATCGCATCCATGATCTCCACCACGGTCAGGCCTTTTTGGTTGGAGAAATCCTCGCTCTCCCAAACTTCGGTGAACGCAGAGCGCACGCCGTCATCCATCACCGATTGATAATCTGGCAAGAACATCGGAATCAGCCCCGCATCAGAGGCGCCCTGTACGTTGTTCTGCCCACGCAGCGGGTGCAGGCCAGCGCCCGGGCGACCCACCTGGCCACTCATCAGCGCCAGCGAGATCAGGCAGCGCGCATTGTCAGTACCATGCACGTGCTGGCTCACGCCCATGCCCCAGAAAATCATCGCCGCCTTGGCTCCGGCAAAAGTGCGCGCCACATCGCGCAGCACATCTGCTTCAATGCCACAGATCTCTTCCATCTTTTCGGGCGGATAGTCCTTGAGGTGCTCTTTCATCACCTCCCAGTCTTCGGTGTAGGCCTCGATATATTGCTGGTCGTAAAGCTTCTCTTCGACGATCACGTTCATGATGCCGTTTAGCATCGACACGTCGGCGCCCGGCTTGAATTGCAACATATGGCTGGCAAAGCGTTTCATGCCGTGGCCGCGCGGGTCCATCACGATCAGCTTGCCGCCGCGCTTCACGAATTGCTTGAAATAGGTCGCCGCAACCGGGTGATTTTCCATCGGGTTACAACCAATAACAATCGCCACATCGGCGTTCTCGATCTCATTAAACGTCGCGGTCACTGCGCCAGAGCCCACATTCTCCATGAGCGCCGCAACAGAGGAGGCGTGACACAGCCGTGTACAGTGGTCGACGTTGTTGTGCCCAAAACCCTGACGTATCAGCTTCTGGAACAGATAGGCTTCTTCGTTGGAACACTTCGCAGAGCCGAATCCGGCAATGTTAGTGCCTTTTTCCGCGCGCAGCCGTGCCATGCCACCGGCGGCAAAATCTAGCGCCTCGTCCCAACTTGCCTCGCGGAAATGGGTCATCAAATTTCCGGGATCTACATTCAGACCTTTGGGTGGCGCATCTTCGCGGCGAATGAGAGGTTTCGTCAGTCGGTGCGGGTGGTCGATATAGTCAAACCCAAAGCGGCCTTTCACGCACAAACGGTTCTCATTCGCCGGTCCGTCAATGCCTTCGACATACTGGATCTTGTCGTCCTTGACCTTGAATTTGATCTGACACCCAACCCCGCAATAGGGGCAAACGCTCTCTACTTCCCGGTCAAAATCGGCGCTGTCACCGGCTTGATTTTCATCCAGCATGGCTGCGGGCATCAATGCCCCTGTGGGGCAGGCCTGCACACACTCTCCACAAGCCACACAAGAAGATTCGCCCATGGCGTCGTCCTGGTCAAAAATGATTTTGGCAGTGTTGTTGCGCCCGCTCATGCCGATCACATCATTGACCTGCACCTCACGGCAGGCGCGTACACAGAGGTTGCAGTTGATGCAGGCGTCCAGATTAACGTTCATCGCCACATGCGAGGCGTCGAGCAACGGCACACGCTCTACCTCTTTGGCCGGGAATCGAGACTGTTCCACCCCAACTTGCTCGGCCATCTCGGCAAATTGGCTGCTGGCGTCATGCTTTACCTCTGGCTGATCCGCGACCAAAAGTTCGATCACCATTTCCCGCGCCTTTACCGCGCGTTCCGACTGGGTATTAACCACCATGCCCTCGGTCGCAGGCCGGATACAGGAGGCCGCCAACGTGCGTTCCCCTTCAACCTCCACGACACAGGCGCGGCAATTGCCATCCGGGCGATAGCCCTTGGCCGGTTTGTGGCACAGATGCGGAATCACAAATCCCTGTCCGTTGGCCGCATCCCAGATGGTGGTGCCTTCGGGTACAGTCACATCTTTCCCATCCAGGGAAAATGTCACGGTGTTGGTCTGGCTGGCGTCAAGCATGGCGACCCCTGTTGTCTATCGGTGTTGGTCGATCAGGATGGTATTGCCATCCGGATCTTGCAGCATCAGGCTCGCTGGCCCCTCAGAGGCTTCATCCGCCTCGCTCATCAACTCCAGCCCCTCGGCTTTGAGTTGTTTTTGCAAATCCCGCACGTCGGTAAAACTGTCGGTGTTTTGCGCGCTCTGATCCCAGCCGGGATTGAACGTCAGAATGTTGTCCTCAAACATGCCCTGAAACAGGCCGATGATGTGGTCGCCGTTCTTTAGGATGCACCAGTTCTCGGCGGGTTGCCCGCCCATCATTTCAAAGCCAAGCTTTTCATAAAAGGCTTTGCTCGCGGCCAAATCCTTGACCGCCAAACTCACCGAAAACGCACCCAAATCCATGCTCGCCATCCTAAATCTCCTCGCTGAAATGCTTCATCACAAGGCGGATCGGATTGGGTGCAGCCTGCCCAAGGCCACAAATACTGGCGTCACTCATCACCTGACACAGATCTTCCAGCAGGGGCTGATCCCAACTGTCCGCATTCATGAGTTTAACAGCTTTTTCGCAGCCCGTCCGACACGGGGTACATTGCCCGCAGCTCTCATCTTCAAAGAACTTCAGCATGTTTAGAGCCGCATCACGCGCGCTATCTTGATCGGACAAGACCACCACCGCCGCGGAGCCAATGAAGGTGCCATGCGGCTGTAAGGTGTCAAAATCCAGCGGCACATCGTTGAGCGTGGCTGGCAACAGGCCAGAGGATGGTCCGCCTGGCTGATAGGCCTTGAATCTGTGACCTTCCGCCATACCGCCTGCGGCCTCTATGATGTCCAAAATGGTTGAGCCGGCAGGGAGCAGGTAGACACCTGGATTGGCCACACGTCCCGAAACAGAATAGTTGCGCAGCCCTTTGCGACCGTTCTTCTCTACGGAATTGAGCACCGCGGGGCCAAACCGAGCAATCCGCGCCACCCAGTAGAGCGACTCGACGTTGTGAACGAGGGTAGGGCGATTAAAAATCCCAACCTGCGCCACAAACGGCGGGCGATGGCGGGGTAAACCACGTTTGCCTTCAATCGACTCGATCATGGCGCTTTCTTCGCCACAGATATAGGCCCCTGCGCCGCGTCGCACCTCGATATAATCCGGTGCCACCAGCCCTTCCTCAACCAGCTTGGCGATCTCCTTTTTCAGGATTTTGATGACACCGGGGTTCTCGTCGCGCATGTAGATATAGCAAGTCACCGCTTCCACCGCCCAGGCGGCAATAAGCATGCCTTCAAGGAACATATGTGGATTGCGCTCCAGGTGATGGCGGTCCTTGAACGTGCCCGGCTCCCCTTCGTCGCCATTCACAGCAAGGTAGCGTGGGCCAGCATTGGCGCGCACAAAGCCCCACTTGGTACCAGACGGAAAGCCTGCGCCGCCAAGGCCGCGCAGCCCTGCCTCGGTGATTTTGGCTTGAACCGCTTCCCAATCGCCACCGTCGCGCAGGTCTTGAAGCGTCCGGTATCCTCCATCTGCCTTATATTCAGACAGCCCTTGGTAATCGCCGATCTGCGGGTGGGTTTCGCCCGCATGCATTGCGGCAATTACTTTTTCTTCGGTGGCATGCAGAATGTGGTTGTGTCCCAGTTCAATCACAGGCGCGGTGTCGCACCGCCCCATGCAGGGCGCCCGCAACACGCGTACCTGCTCCGGATCCATGCCATTTTCCAAAGCTTTTCGCAGCTGTTCGGCTCCGGCCAACTCGCAAGACAGCGAATCACAAACTCGAATGGTCAGGGCAGGAGGCGGAGTCTCATCTTCGCGTACCACATCAAAATGGGCGTAGAAGGTCGCCACCTCATAAATCTCTGCCTGCGCCAGCCGCATTTCCTCGGCCAGTGCGCGGATGTGTGCGGCGGATAGATGCCCATAAGCATCTTGAATGACGTGCAAATATTCGATCAGAAGATCCCGACGGCGCGGCATATCCGCAAGCAGTGCTTGCACCTCGCTTAGGGCTACATCGTCAACCTGCCGCCCTTTGGGGGTGCGGCGCGATTTGCCTGTGCCTTTCTTCTTCCAAACTCCCTTGGAGTCGTCCAGCGGTACCATGGTCACCTCCCTGCCAGATAGGGTACGGTGACATCACGCAAAATGATAATCAATCATGTAAAACTTAAGTTGCGATCAGGTTTACTTATGGCGCAACCAGGCCGAGTGCTCGTCGCAGCGCCTCTACCGTGGACAGTCCAGGGTCGCGAAGGGGGGAAACCAGGCTCACGTCTTTCTCCTCCTCCGGTGAAGTGAGTGGCAAAGCAACTGTATTTGGCATATCGCCCAGACAATTGGCCAATCCTGCGGGGATCACAGTTGCGGCCACACCATTGGCAGCCATTAACATGGAAGCTGTGAATTCCCCGGTTTCCGCCACCACATTGGGGATCACACTCAAGTCCCGAAAAATCACATCCAAAATACGCCGGTTCTGCATGCTGGGATCCAGAAGGCTCAACGGCAGCGCAGCGGCTTCTTCCCAGCTGGCAGTGCCGGTCTCACGCGGCGCCAGCGATTTGGGGGCCAAAAGCAGGTAGGTTTCATTGTACAGGTGCTCCACACGCAGCATCTCCGGCGAAATCCCTTCACCATAGGTGATGCCCGCGTCAAACACGCCGTTTTCCAGCCCTTGTTGGATTGCCAGCGAAGACACGGTTTGCAGGCGTACAATGATGCCGGGATGATCTGCTCTCAACTTCTGGACTGCCTCGGCCGCGAAACCGACAGCTGTTGGAATGACGCCAATGGTCAATCGTCCTGAGATGTTGCCACCCGCCGAGCGGAACTCCTCTTCCAGCAGCTTCATGTCGTCCATGATCTTGCGGGCATGTCGCACCAGAGCTTCCCCTTCTGGCGTGAACCCCTGAAACCGGTTGCCCCGTTTCACAACCGCCGCATCAAGCCGCTCTTCCAGTTTGCGAATACGCATGCTGAAGGCGGGTTGCGATACGCCGCATTCCTCCGCAGCCCGTGCGAAATGCCCGTGGCGCGCCAAAGAGGACAGAAATTCGAGGTCTTTCAGGCTGATCACGCCACGTCTCCCGTATAGCAATGGGGCCAAGCTGTAGCGGCTTTCCCGCATGCAGGCCAGCATTGCTGTTTCCAGCGATTCGACCGGATTTGGGCCCTGATCTTAAGGTCTGGGTAAGATTATTGCGCTTGAAGCCCTGATTTACGCCGCCGGAAGCGCGACAGAGAGACGCGACCTTGAAAGATAAGCGAATGTTCGCTGGACGGGTTGCAACACCTTCGTTAAATAGCGGCGGAGAGAGGCTGCGTTTTCGCGGTCCAGTTTTACATAGATCGGCCTTCTGGCCGGTTGTATAGGAGGAACCTCGTGTCCCACGCAGAAGATCACGAAGGCACCCGGAGAGACTTTCTCTACTACGCCACTGCCGGCGCAGGTGCCGTGGCAACCGGTGCCGCCGTATGGCCGCTGGTCAATCAGATGAACCCCTCCGCCGACGTGCGCGCGCTGTCTTCGATTCGCGTTGATACGTCTGGCATCGAGCCGGGTACGCAGCTGACCGTTAAATGGCTAGGTAAGCCGGTGTTCATTCGCCGCCGCACACAGCAGGAAATCGATGACGCCCGCGCGGTCAACGTGGACGAGCTGTCCATCGACCAGGGCTCTCAGAACGCCAACAAGCCAGGCACCGATGCGGCGGATGAAAACCGCTCCATGGACGAAGCTGGCGAATGGCTGGTGATGATGGGTGTGTGTACCCACCTCGGTTGCGTGCCTCTGGGCGACGGCGCTGGTGACTTTGGCGGTTGGTTCTGCCCATGCCACGGCTCCCACTACGACACCTCCGGCCGCATCCGCAAAGGTCCGGCTCCTGAAAACCTCCACGTTCCTGTTGCCCGTTTTGAGGGCAGCGAACTGGTCCTCGGATAAGGAACGCGCGAATGTCTGGTATTCCACACGACCACTACGAACCTAAATCCAAGCCAACCAAATGGGTTGAAAGCCGCCTGCCGGTTATCGGCTTGCTCTATGACACCCTGATGATCCCAACGCCAAAGAACCTGAACTGGTGGTGGATCTGGGGCATCGTTCTGGCGTTCTGCCTGGCGCTGCAGATTGTCACCGGCATTGTTTTGGTGATGCACTACACCCCACACGTGGATCTGGCCTTTGCCTCCGTTGAGCACATCATGCGCAACGTGAACGGCGGTCACATGATCCGTTACCTGCACATGAACGGCGCCTCGCTGTTCTTCTTTGCGGTCTACATCCACATCTTCCGTGGCCTCTACTACGGCTCCTACAAGGCCCCACGTGAGATCACATGGATCGTCGGCATGATCATCTACCTGTTGATGATGGCCGCAGGCTTCATGGGCTACGTGCTGCCTTGGGGTCAGATGTCCTTCTGGGGTGCAACCGTGATCACCGGCCTGTTTGGCGCGATCCCGTTCATCGGCGAGCCAATCCAGACCTGGCTGCTCGGCGGACCAGCAGTGGACAACGCCACTCTGAACCGTTTCTTCTCGTTGCACTACCTGGTGCCGTTTGTGATTGCCGCTCTGGTGATCGTTCACATCTGGGCGTTCCACACCACTGGCAACAACAACCCAACCGGTGTTGACGTGCGCAAAGGCTCCAAAGAAGAAGCCGAGAAAGACACCCTGCCATTCTGGCCCTACTTCGTGATCAAAGATCTCGTGGGTCTGGCAATTGTTGTCACCATCTTCTTCGCCATCGTTGGCTTCATGCCAAACTACCTGGGTCACCCGGACAACTACATCGAAGCGAACCCGCTGGCGACACCTGCACACATCGTGCCTGAATGGTACTTCCTGCCGTTCTATGCGATCCTGCGTGCCTTCACCGCCGACGTTTGGGTTGTGATGTTCACCAGCTGGATCACCGGCGGCATCATCGACGCGAAGTTCTTCGGTGTTCTTGCGATGTTTGGTGCGATCATCGCGATGGCTCTGGTGCCATGGCTCGATACCTCCCGCGTGCGCTCCGGCCGTTTCCGTCCGATGTTCAAGTGGTGGTACGCCCTTCTGGTTGTCGACTTCATCGTTCTGATGTGGGCCGGCGCAATGCCAGCAGAGCCGCCATACTCCACCATCTCTTTGATCGGTGCGACCTACTGGTTCGCGTACTTCTTCGTGATCCTGCCGATCCTCGGTGTGATCGAAAAGCCGACAACTCCACCGGCCACCATCGAAGAAGACTTCAACGCCCACTACGGCAAACCTGCTGAATAAGAGGACACAGGATTATGCTTAAGAAACTTAGCATTGCTGCTCTGGCCGCCCTGTCTCTGTCGGCAGGTGGCGCGATGGCAGCGGGTGGCGCAGGCCACATCGAAGACGTCGCCTTCTCCTTTGAAGGTCCATTTGGCAAGTTCGACCAGAACCAGCTGCAACGTGGTCTTCAGGTCTACACCGAGGTTTGTGCCGCGTGTCACGGTCTGAAGTACGTACCGCTGCGCACCTTGGCGGACGAAGGTGGTCCACACCTGCCAGAAGACCAGGTGCGTGCCTACGCGGCACAGTTCGACATCTTTGATCCAGAGCTGGACGACGATCGCCCACGTAAGGTCACCGACCACTTCCCGGAAAGTGGCCTGCCAGAAGCACCTGACCTGAGCCTGATGGCAAAAGCACGTGCGGGCTTCCACGGCCCATACGGCACTGGCATCAACCAGATGGTCAAAGGCATGGGTGGCGCAGAGTACATCTATTCTCTGATGACCGGTTACACCGGAAAAGAGAAAGAAGAAGCTGGCACCACCTTCTACGAGAACACCGCCTTCCCAGGTGGCTGGATCGCCATGGCACCGCCGCTGTTTGAAGATCAGCTTGAGTTCGCAGACGGTCACTCCAACGACATTCACCATGTCGCGGAAGACGTGTCTGCCTTCTTGATGTGGACTGCAGAGCCAAAAATGATGTCGCGTCAGCGCGCAGGTCTGACCGGCGTTCTGTTCCTGTCCTTGCTCAGCGTGTTGCTCTACCTGACCAACAAGAAGCTCTGGGCGCCTATCAAAGGCAAAAAGCTCAACCTCTGATGAGCTGATCAGGATCTAAAGCTTAGCGCCCCGCTGGTTTTGTCAGCGGGGCGTTTTCATTTTTTGCTTGGGAAAACCATAGAATCGGGCGCAGACTGGATCAGGCGACGGGACTCACAGGACCGGAGGCTCTAGATGTTTCGACTTTTCTCGGCACTATCCACTTTGCTCTTTTGGGGCAGCAGCCCGCTTTGGGCCAACCCAATAACCCTTTCGGATTCAGATGATTGGCGCATTCGCGGCACGCTTGGCCTGTTTGCAGCTGCCAGGACAAATGGCGATGTCACCGTTGCGGGCAATACGGCCGCGCTGGACATGAACTTAAGAGACGCGCTGGAGCATCTGGATTTCACAACCACTGGCCGTCTGGAGGCCTGGCACGGGCGTTTAGGCCTGATTGCCGAGGGCCACTACATCGGACTAAGCGAGACGGCGAATATCTCCGCTGGTCCCGGGGCCGGCCGATCTGCTGAGGTGGAATCCACCCAAAGCTGGCTTGGACTTTTGGTTGGCTATCGCGCTATCAGCGGCGAAATGGGCAATGGGCGCTCCTATGCCTTCGATGTTCAAGGGGGCGCGCGCTACAACCGCCTGACACAAAGTGTGGTCGGCTCTGGCGGGCTGGTGAACGCGGGCGGCACAGAGCGCTGGTGGGAGCCTGTGGTTGGTGCGCGCTATGCGTGGGAGATCGCGGACAGCTGGACGGGCGCCGTGGCAGTGGACGCCAGCGGGTTTGGCGCCAACGGCAACGACCTCGCGTGGAGCGCCAACTTGGCGATCTCCAAACAATTCAACGCGCGCTCCTCGGTGGTGTTTGGTTGGCGGCACTATGACATCAACTTTGAAACCACCCGCTCAGACGGGGCCTTTGGCGCGGATTTCTACTCCACTGGTCCCTTCATTGCCTACGCCTACACCTTCAAGTGAGCTCCGCATTTGAATAAAGCCAACAAAAAAGCCGCCCAAAAGGCGGCTTCTGTAAGTCCTGAGACTTAGCCCTGTCGTGCTTTGAAGCGACGCTGGGTCTTGTTGATCACGTAAACGCGGCCCTTGCGGCGCACGATCCGGCAATCGCGGTGCCGGTTCTTGAGCGAGCGGAGCGAGTTCTTGACCTTCATGGGCCTTCTCCTCATTTCGCGGCGCTGCGGTGCGCCTGGGGTTACGGGACCTCTCAAATGAGAGGCGATGAATTCATGGTGGGCGATACTGGGATCGAACCAGTGACCCCTTCGATGTCAACGAAGTGCTCTACCGCTGAGCTAATCGCCCTTTACCGACGTATGTTCAATACCCCCTAACAAAAGGGAGCGCGGAAAACCCGCGCCGGTGGCGGTCTCTATAAAAGGAGTCGCAGGGGGGATCAAGGGCTTTTGGCGCAGTAATTTTTGCGGCTATAGTTTGAGGGAACAGGAGAGATGATGCAAACCACCGCTTACCGCATTTTTGAGCCTCAAACCGTGCAAACTTCTGTGGTTTTTGCCTCCCCGCACAGCGGCTGCGACTACCCGGAATGGTTCATCCGCCGCTCTTTGCTCAATGCCCACACGATTCGCTCCTCTGAAGACGCTTATGTTGACCAACTCTTTGCCGACGCCCCAAAGTATGGCGCTCCGTTTCTGGTCGCCCGCGCGCCGCGCGCATTATTGGACCTGAACCGCGCCGCCGAAGAGCTCGACCCGGCGCTCATTCAAGGTGTGCGCAAGGTGGGCCACAATCCTCGCGTGGCCTCAGGCCTTGGTGTGATCCCCCGCGTGGTTGCCAATGGCCGCGCGATTTATCACGGTAAGATGACCCGCACCGAAGCTGACGCGCGAATCGACACCTACTGGCGCCCTTACCACAGTGCCCTCAAAGGGCTTCTGGACAACGCCCGACACAGCTTCGGCGAAGCGATTCTGATTGACTGCCATTCCATGCCACGCGAGGCGGTGGAAAGCGCCACGCGCCGTGGCGTGCAGCGGCCTGAGATTGTGCTGGGCGACCGCTTTGGCGCAGCCGCAGATGTGGAACTGGTCGACCAGATTGAAGCCGCCTTTCTGAAGGCCGGCTTTGTGGTGTCCCGCAACACGCCTTTTGCCGGCGCCTATGTGACGCAACACTACGGCCGCCCCCTCAAAGCCCAGCACGCAATCCAAATCGAAATCGACCGCTCGCTTTATATGGACGAAGCCACCATTCAGCCGCACGCCGATTTTGACAACTTCCGCGCCCGACTGACCGAGGTAGTTGCCCAAATCGCCCGCTTGGGTCAGCCAGGCGCCAACAGCCTCGCTGCGGAATAGGCGCAAACCGTTGACCTGACCCACAAGCTTGGTAAGGCTTCTCGCAAAGACGAGGAGACCAGAATGGCCAGAGCTTTGATTGTGATTGATGTGCAAAACGACTTCTGCCCCGGCGGCGCCTTGGCGGTGCCCGAAGGCGACCAGATCGTCCCCGGCATCAACGCCCTGATGGATGACTTCGACATCGTTGTCCTAACCCAAGACTGGCACCCGGTAGGTCACTCTTCATTTGCCAGCAGCCACGACGGCAAAGCCCCCTATGAGCTGATCGAGATGCCGTATGGCCCACAGGTGCTCTGGCCCGATCACTGTGTGCAAGGCAGCACAGGCTCGGATCTGCACACGGATCTCAACGTGGACCGCGCCAATGTCATCATCCGCAAAGGCACCAACCCGGCGATCGACAGCTATTCTGCATTTTTTGAGAACGACCAAAAAACCCCAACCGGGTTGGAAGGTTACCTCAAGACGCTGGGCGTCACAGAGATCACCATGGTCGGCCTCGCCACCGATTTCTGCGTGCAGTTTTCCGCATTGGATGCCGCCCGTTTGGGATTCAAGGTGACTGTTCGCGAAGACCTCTGCCGTGCAATTAACCTGGACGGGTCCCTTGCGGCTGCACAAAATGCCATGGACACAGCAGGTATTTCTCGCATTTGAATGGAAATATTCTTGGTTTGTTAACCAGTCATCGGGCATTTACCGATTGTTAGTTGTCTGAGAAGATTGGGAAATGGCTGCGGAAATTCACGAGCTTAACCGGGCCCTGGAGGCTTTTGACCGGCGCAACACGCCGGCCGGGTTGCTGGTGCGCTATGCCCGTGGCCGTTTGCGTTATTTCTTCAGTCGCCAGGCCCTAACGCTTTTTGGCGCGATGATCCTGACCTTCTCGGTCTCCCTGCAAACCGGTTTTCTAGCGCTGTTCGTGGCGGTGTTGGGGGATCTGATCGACAGCTACGTGCTGCGCGGTGTGCAAAATCAATTGCATCGGGGTGTGCCGGTTCAGCAGCTCCTGCGCAAAACCACGCTGACGGCTGTCGCTCAGTCTCTGGGTCTGTCCGTTTTTGTTGCCATCATGTGGTTGGCCATTCCCCATGAAGTCGCCTTGCTTTTGTGTCTTGCCTATATGGGAGCAGGGGCGGTGAACGCGATTATGGCACTCGCTTATCATCGCACCGCCGCGCTTGCCCGGCTCGCGGTCTATGGCGTCACAGTCACGCTCCTGTTTGCCGCTGATTTCTATGTCTTGGAGCATCAACGCGAACAGTTTTTCTACAACGTCGCTGCCACGCTTATGGTCGCCTACACCATGCTGCCCTTTGTCAGCTACGTCACCACCGGCCGCCTGCGGGATCTGCGCCAACAGCGCCGCCAGATCGAACAGGGCTTGGAGCTGGCCAAGGCGAATGCTTCTCTGGTGGCGCGTCAGCGCGAAGGCCGGTTCTTGTCGTCTATTGCTGAAAACGCTGTCGACAGCATCATCATGCTGGACGCGGAGGCCAACACGCTCTGGGTCAATCCAGCCTTCACCCGCAAAACCGGTTACAAACTGTCCGAGGTGGTGGGCAAGCATCCCTCCGACTATCTTCATGGCCCGCGGTCTGATCCGACAATATTGGAGCGCTTTACCGCTGCGATCAACGAAGGCGTGGCCGCGCATGGCGAGAACGTGAATTACACCAAGATCGGCGCGCCATTCTGGGTGGAGACCAACCTCTCGCCGGTTTTTGATGACAACGGTAAGTTGGAGATGGTGATCTCCGTGGACCGCGACATCACCCTTAAAAAGCAACGCGAGGCTGAACTGGCCGAAGCCAAACGTGCCGCCGAACAGGGGGAACGTGCCAAAACCGCCTTCCTGGCCACGATGAGCCATGAGATCCGCACACCGATGAACGGCATCATCGGTATGTCCGATCTCTTGAGTGACGCCAAGCTCAGCCCTGAGGATGCGCTCTATGTGCAGACCATCCGCCATTCTTCTGAGGCGCTGCTGACCATCATCAACGACATTCTCGACTTCTCCAAACTGCAAGACGGCCACCTGAAGATCAGTTCGGTGGCCTTTGAGCTGCAGCCCTGTCTGGATGAGGTCATGAACCTGATGCGCCCACAGGCGGCGGCCAAGGGCATCCCGCTGAATGTGGAATGCGCTGACAACCTGCCGCGCACTGTGTGGGGCGACGATGGCCGCCTGCGCCAAATCCTTGTGAACATCATCGGCAACGCCATCAAATTCACCGAGACCGGCAGCGTGACTGTGCATGTCGGCACTGTGAAAGAGGGCCCGGACCACGGCCTGGAAATATCCGTCACCGACACCGGCATCGGCATTGCCCCGGATCGCATTGAGCATGTGTTTGATCAATTCGCGCAGGCGGATGCCGCCACCACCCGTCGTTTTGGCGGCACAGGTCTGGGGCTGGCGATCTCGCGCCAACTGGCCCGCATGATGGGCGGAGACGTCATCGCCACCAGCGCCTTGAATGTCGGAAGCTGTTTTGTCATCACCGTGGACTTCCCGGAGGTCAATCTCCCGGTCAAGCGCATCGAAAACCCCGATGTTTTGCCGGAGCCAGGTGTGTTTGCGGGTACCACTGTGCTTCTGGCCGAAGACAACCGCACGAACCGCTTCCTTGTGCAAAAGCTGCTCAAAGACCTGCCGCTCACCCTGATCACTGCCGTAAACGGCAAAGAGGCGGTGGAAAAGGTCAAGGAGCACAAGCCCGACGTGGTGCTGATGGACATGTCCATGCCGGAGATGGACGGGCTCGACGCCACGCGCTTCATCCGCAACCACATCCCGCTGCAGCCGCACATCATTGCCCTCACCGCCAACGCTTACCGCAGCGACCGACAGGCCTGTCTGGAGGCCGGCATGAACGGGTTCCTGCCCAAACCAGTGCGTCGCGGTGACCTTCTGAAGGCCATCGCACAGGGGCTGGAAAGCCGCACCCGCGTGGTTCAGTCGCGCTGACTCACCCATAAGGGCTTCCAGACCCTTGGTTTTCTGGGTATCAACGGCGAAACGAGACTGTGAGGACCAGAGAATATGGTCGATATCGCCACCCGTGTCTGGAACCACAAATGGAAAATTGATCCCATTGTGCGCTCCCTCATCGACAACGACTTCTATAAGTTGCTGATGTGTCAATCGATTTTCCGCAATCGTCCCGACGCTCATGTCACCTTCAGCCTGATCAACCGGTCCTCCAGCATTCGCTTGGCGGAGTTGATCGACGAAGGTGAGTTGCGCGAACAGCTTGGCCACATCCAGTCGCTGTCCCTGAGCCGTGGGGAAAGCACTTTCCTGCGCGGCAACACCTTCTACGGCAAGCGCCAGATGTTCCGCCCGGACTTCATGGAGTGGTTCGAAAACATGCGACTGCCGGACTACCATCTGGAAAAACGCGACGGCCAATATGAGCTGACCTTTGAAGGCAAATGGCATGAGGTCATGTTGTGGGAAATCCCGGCTTTGGCGGTGCTGATGGAACTGCGCGGCCGCGCGGTGCTGCACGACATGCGCAAGTTTGAGCTGCAAGTGCTCTACGCCCGCGCCATGACCAAGCTGTGGGAGAAAATCGACCACCTGCGCACCTTGCCGGATCTGCGCATTGCAGACTTCGGCACCCGCCGCCGTCATTCCTATCTGTGGCAGGATTGGTGTGTGCAAGCCATGGTCGAAGGTCTGGGCGACAAGTTTGTGGGCACCTCCAACTGCTTGATTGCGATGAAACGCGATCTGGAGGCCATCGGCACCAATGCGCACGAGCTGCCCATGGTGTTCTCGGCCTTGGCGGATACCGACGAAGAGCTGCGCCAGGCACCTTACAAAGTCCTCGCCGATTGGCATGAGGAGCACGAAGGCAACCTGCGCATCATTCTGCCAGACACCTACGGTACCGAAGGATTCCTTCAACGCGCCCCGGATTGGCTTGCGGGCTGGACCGGCATTCGCATCGACAGCGGTGACCCTGCCAAGGGTGCTGAGACCGCCATCCGTTGGTGGAAAGAGCGCGGCGAAGACCCCACCAAGAAACTGGTTATCTTTTCAGATGGCTTGGACACCGACAAAATTGCCGAGCTGCACACCCAGTTTGCCGGTCGCGTGCGCGTGTCCTTTGGCTGGGGCACCTTGCTGACAAACGACTTCCGCGGTTTGACGCCAGATGACGGTCTTGCGCCGTTCTCCATGGTCTGCAAAGCGATCAAGGCCAATGGCAAACCGACGGTGAAGCTGTCCGATAACCCCAACAAGGCTATGGGTCCCGCCAGCGAAATCGAGCGCTACAAGCGCGTGTTTGGCGTGGGGCAGCAGGACGAAATGGAAGTGATCGTCTAAGCGGTCTGCATCAGGAATGTCTGCACCAAAGCCACCGTGCTTGGGTCCCGCAATATCCGCGTGTGGCCCAGGCCTTCGGTGATCTCAATCTGCGCGCCTTTCCACGCCTCGGCTACATGATGGCCTTCTGACAGTGGCACCTGCCTGTCGTCGCGATCATGCAGGATCAGAGCATTCTGGTCCAGAACCGACGCATTGAGCGGCGTGCGAAACTCATCAAACGCCCGCCCATACCGCGCTTCGATCAACGCTTGCGCCCGGCCCGTGACTTTGTCCGTGGCCCCGAGCATTCGCCCTGTCTGCGCCAGATAGGTGCCCGGATACACCGGCGGCGCAATCAGAATGGCACGCTTGGCAGCCATGCCCAGCCGCAAGGCCGTTGCCACCGCCGCGCCGCCCATGGAGTGGCCAACCGCCGCATCAAACGTCCCTTCCTGTTCGGCAAACATCTCCAAGGCATCGACAAAATCTGGCAAGCCAGCATTGCGCACAGGGGACTTGCCGTGCCCCGGCGCATCAAATCCAACAACCTCATAGCCCGCCGCCACCAGCGATTCCGCCAAGCCGCTCAGTTGGCTGACACGCCCGCCAAACCCATGCATCAAAAGCACTTTCGGATGTGGTCCTGCACCTTCTGGCAGCCAGCGGTAGACCGACAGAAACCCCAGCGCCCCAAACCGCTGTCGCGCATATCGCGCCTGCGCCATGGCCGAGCGCTCCCAGGCCCGTTCTTTCGGTCTTGGCGGAGTGGTGAACAGATGCGCCAACCGTTCTGCCGCACGATCCGGCGCACTCCGCGACAGCGCCCACATTTGCCCCCGCAGCGCCGCCAATAACACCAGCTTTTTGATCTGCGGCAGCTTGCGCTGCCGCCGCACAACGGAAGGAACACTGCTGTCGGTCATCACTCTCTCTCCTGCGCGAAACGCAATTGGGTTCCAAAATAGAACTCATGATCCGAGTAATAGGTTCCAAATCAGAACTGAGTCAAGTTCTGTTTTAGAACCTATTGGGAAAATCCACTAGAGATGCTACATCAGGCTCATGAAATGGACTGATCTCCCCAACGAAGGCTGCTCTGTGGCCCGCACCATGTCGGTGCTCGGCGACCGCTGGACGCTGCTCATCCTGCGCGACACGCTCTTTGGCATCCGCCGCTTTGATGACATTCAGAAACGCCTGAAGATCACGCGCCACGTGTTGTCGGATCGTCTCAAACGCTTGGAATCCCACGGCCTTCTGGAGCGCAAACCCTATCAGGAGCGCCCGACACGCTATGAGTATCATCCAACCCAATCCGCCAGAGATTTTGTACCGGTGATGCAGGCCATGACCGCTTGGGCGCAGACCCATCTGCCGACAGACAAGTCGGAGCCCTACCGATTCCTCGATCGCGCAACGCGCAATCCCACGGACCCAAGGGTGATCGACGCCAATACCGGCGCCGAAATCACCTCACAGTCGATTTGGGTGGAAGCCAACCGGGATTAGGCCAGATACCGCTGTGCCATGGCAATGGCCCGCGCTGCATAGTCCCGCACCGCCGGATGATAGTCGGCATAGCGCCCGATGACCCAGCCACAAGACGCCATCGCCCGCATCACGGTAAACGCCAGCAGCAGTTGCTCTGCATCGTCCGGTAAGGCGCGCACCGTCGCATATCCACGGAGCAACGCCGCACCCAACGCCGCCTCATTGGCCTGATCCCAATTCTGCGACATGGCCACGCCCAGCTCATACATGCGGAAGCCAAACACACCGTCATCAAAATCGATCAGTCGGGTTTGCCCGTCCTGAACCAACACATTCTCCCGCAGGGCATCCGCATGGATCAGGCCAAAATCACCTCCGGCATCGGCATGTGCGCCAATCTCGGACCGCAGTTTTTCGCGACAGGCCAGCAACAGCGCCACCTCATCTTCAGACAGGCTGGCATTCTCCCAGAACCGCCCCCAGGACGGTGCGTCGCCCAGCAACGCGTCCAGATCCAACACCTCGCGTTCAAACGCTGCCGGCCGCTCCATCGCATCGCTGGCCACATGCAACCGCGCCAATTCCGTCCCCAGCACCGCGTGCAGTCGTTCCTGCTCAGCCGCATCCATTCCCAGCGGCACAGCACCTTCTCCCAGCGGCTCCCCGTCCAGCCAGGTCACCAGCGAGGCTACACGCTCCCCGCCGGTTGCCAGCACGTCGCCAGCCAAAGTGCGGATTGGCTGCGGCACCACCATGCCGGCGGCGATCAATGCCTCTGACCACCACAACTCCGAGCGGATCGCATCATCGCTCTGATATCCCGGCCGGTGCAGCCGCAACGCCGCGCGCTGCCCATCCGGTCCCGCCGCTTCCAGCACAATATTCTCACGGTTCTTAATCAACCGGGGTGTCATCTCCACGCCCCAGGCCTTCAGTGCGTCCTGTGCGGCTACAATGGCCTCTTGATTATTCATAGCACCGCCTCAAACGCCGCGTTCATGGTCTCCACCAACAGATCCGCATTGTCGCGATCAAACGCACAGGGCGGGCGGATTTTTAATGTGTTGTCATAGCGCCCCTCGCTGTGCAGCAGAACGCCCCGGTCGCGCATCTCATCGATCATCGCCGTGCAAACTTCTGTGGCCGGTTTACCGTCGCGCCACAGTTCCACGCCAAAGAACAAACCGGAGCCGCGCACATCGGCAATCACGTCATAGCGTGCCTGCAGCTCTTTCAACTGCGCCACCGCATAGGCGCCCACATCCGCCGCGTTCGCTACTAGCCCTTCGTCTTCAATCACGTTCAGCACCGCATGCGCCGCCGCCGCGCTCACCGGGTTGCCGCCAAAAGTGTTGAAGTATTTGAAGCCTTCCTGAAAGGCGGTCAGGATTTCCGGCCGCGTGATCGTCGCCGCCACCGGATGCCCGTTCGCCATCGGCTTGCCCAGCGTCACGATGTCCGGCGCAAAGCCAAGTTTCTGGTGGCCCCACCAATGGCTGCCAATCCGGCCAAACCCCGGCTGCACCTCATCGGCAATCACAATGCCACCCGCGGCCTTCACTGCGGCTACAGCGTCATCAAGAAAGCCTGCTTCCAATGTCGGGAAACCTTCATTGGCAAAGTAGGGACAGATGATCAGCGCCGACAGCCCATGTTCAGAGCCCTCAAGTTCGGCAATCGCCGCTTTCACCGCCGCGGTGAAGGCCGCTTTTTGCCCTTCTCGGGTGCCGCCGACCGGCTGCATATTGTCCGGCGCGGGCACGCGTTTCACATGATCCTTGAAGCCGCCAATTGGCACTTTTGAACTGTTGAGCTGACTCACCGCAGAAGTGTTGCCGTGATAGGTATTGTCGGTGGTGATCACCCCGGTCTTGCCGGTCATCGCCTGCGCCATACGCAGCGCCACATCGTTGGCTTCGGACCCGGAACAGACCATCACCATGCTGGTCAGGTCATGGTTAAACTTCGCGGTCAGCGCCTCGCCGTAATCCAGAATCCCGTCATGCACATAGCGCGTGTGGGTGTTCAGCGTCGCCGCCTGTGTCGCAATCGCCTCTACCACGCGTGGATGGCAATGCCCGACGTGCGGCACGTTGTTGTAACAGTCCAGATATTTGCGGCCGTCCGCGTCCCATAACCACACCCCTTCGCCGCGTGCGAGGTGCACGGGTTCTTTGTAAAATGTGGTGACATGTGGCCCCAACAGCCGTTTGCGCCGCGCCAATGCGTCCGACATGGCTTGCTCCCTCAATTTGCTCCCGCGCCATTACTGCGCCCGAACTCATGAGGCTGCAACCACCAATCAATCGTCGCGGCCAACCTTCCCGCGCATGGCCTTAACTTCGCCACGCTCTTTCTTGGCCTTCAGGCGCCGCTGCTGACTGCCGTAGGTCGGCTTGGTCTTGATCCGTCGTTTGGGCGCCACCAAAGATTTGCGGATCAACTCCGCCAGTCGATCCCGCGCAATATCACGGTTGCGCGCCTGGCTGCGGGTTTCATCACATTGGATGATGATCGCCCCGTCTTTGGTCCAGCGCCGTCCGGCCAACCGTTTGAGCCGCGCCTTCACCGGTGCGGACAGAGCGGGGGAGCGCGCCGCCTCAAAGCGGAGTTCCACGGCGGTCGCAACCTTGTTCACATTCTGACCACCTGGCCCGCTGGCGCGCATGAACTGCTCGGTCAGCTCCCAGTCTTCAATTGTGATCTCGTCGCTGATCCGCAGCATGGCTCTCTCCGCGTTGCGCGGCCTGTTCGTTAAGATTTACCGGATTGTATGCGCTGGAAATTCGCACCTCCGCAATACAGTCAAAATACCGACGCAATACCGACGTGGCATTTGGGCGACTTTCAGAGGTTAATGGGGCAGCAAAAAGGGCTGCTTCCCGCGTTGGAAACAGCCCTTCGAGATGATTGGAGGTGCGCCGGTTAGGATCACACCAATTCGGACTTTACGTCAGCCAAGGGCTGCCTCAGCTGCGTTCTCCCCAAACTGTTCCGACCTCGTTCTCCATAGCTTCTCTAGACAATGGGCACCTCCTTTCAGATGATTTCGCGTATCTCCAGCCTGCCACAGGTTGGAGATATGTCAAACAAAATCATGTGGTGCGTGCTGTCAAAGACCTCACGATCATGCGGAACGGCACAAGAGCGAGCAGCGCAAGCGTAAGTTTTACGCACCAATCGGCAAAGCCCAGGCTCACCCAAAGCGGCACCACAGGACCCGCGCCCAGCAGAGGCAGCATTTCACCTGCCCAGCTCACATCGTTGCCTGGTTCGATGAAGGAGAGTGCGCCGCTGAAAGCAACGGTGAAGAAGATCGCGGTATCCACAGAGGAGCCGATCAGCGTCGACGCCAACGGCGCCCGCCACCAAGCACCTGCTCGCAGACGATCAAAGATCGCCACATCAAGCAGTTGCGCGGTCAAGAAGGCCAAACCAGAGCCAATTGCGATGCGCAAAGTCACGGCAGGATAGGTGAAGCCATCGCCTTCCAGCATGATCTTGGTACCAATGAAGGAGCAGATCACACCGACAATGAAACCGGCAAAAACCACTTTGCGCGCGGCGGGCGCGCCATACACGCGGTTCATCACGTCGGTCACAAGAAAGGCGAGAGGATAGGTGAACGCCCCCCAGGTCAGCCACTGACCAAAGAGGAATTGCACAAGAATATTGGAGGCTACAACAATAGCAGCCATGGCAATGATGCCAGGAAGATAGGTCGTTTTCATTTGTCTGAGCCCGTTTTGACAAGGTAGCGGCGACTTGGCCCCGCGACCGTCGCGGGACGGAGCGCTCCTACAGCGCAGGGTCTGACAAAGCAAGCTTTAATGCGGAAGGGCATATTCCACGATCTCGGTGCGCTGGATCAAACGGAAGTTATCATCCGAGATCATCGTCAGCCGAATACGCCCGGCCTCATCGCGCCAAACCGCCAAACCCTCGAGGTTGTCATGTATACCTATGCCTTTGCGCAACAACAGTTTTTCGTCGCTTGCCGCGTTGCCTTCCACAGCAAAGCTGCGGACGCGCACGCGAAAACCCAAGCCGTTAAACCCGCGTTCCAGTACATACAGCCGCCCATCCGGCCCAAAATCTGCGCCCACAGGCTGAAACTGTTTCGTGCGTGGCAAGGTAAAGGCCTTTTCCCATTGGCCTTTCTTCAACGTGAAAACCTGCGCCACACTTGCATCGCCAAGCGGCTGCTCGGGGATCGCAAAAATCTTGCCCCAATTGTTGATCGCCAAGGCTTCAAACCCGCCGTTCAACTTCATCGTGTTGAACTCTTTGCGCCACGGCATGCCCTGCGCCTTGGCGCCCGGTTGGGCAAAACGGTTTAGCCTGTGTTTGCCTTCAAAGGACACCACAAGCTTACCATCCTTTTGTAAGACCAATCCTTCACTGTCGCGCAATTCCGCCTTTTTGGGGAAGTTGCCTTTGGTGTTTAGCACGCGAAAAGCCTCGACGTTTTGAACACCAGAAATCGCACCGCCCTCGCGCTGCAACGTGCCCGTCACAAACATCCCACGGTCGGAGATCGTCACCATTTGGTGCCCGTCTTCAGACAGCTCGATGCCGGAAAATCCACCAAACCACCCGTCGTGCTGGCGCCACGTATAAGTCGAAACATGCTCCGCCAGATCGCTGGACGTATGGCCGCTCAGGCCACGCCCTGCCAACATTCCGGCGCTGAGCACACACGCCGCTACGGCGATTGCAAAACTGCGACGCATTGTTGTGGAAGGTCCGTCATTTGAAGTTCACGTCGTGGTTTGGGCTTTGGTGCATTGGGGTCTGGCGGCGGCGGGAAGAGTATATCCTGCACCCATTGTCGTGCATCATCACAGCCGTCGCCCTTGGGAGGCGGGTCCTGGTTCACACAGCCAGTTGTGCCATCAGGGCAGTTCAGGCGGACATGGAAATGATAATGGTGCCCCCACCAAGGCCGGATTTTCCGCAGCCACGCACGATCACCTTTGGCGTCGTCACACATCTGCACCTTGGCGCCGGGGAAGACAAAAATCCGCGCCACCCGAGGATCACTTGCCGCGGCCTTCAGTATCTCGTGATGCTGTTTCGTCCAGCTGCTGTTGACATAAGCGCCCCTGTCCCGGCGCATGGAAATTGAGGAAATACTCTCACGTTCCGCGGCTGTCAGGTTGAGCCGGTTTGCGGGCAACATCCAGATATCAATGTCCAATCCCAGTTGATGGGAACGGTGGCCGGTCAACATTGGCCCCCCGCGGGGCTGGCTGATATCGCCAATATAAAGCCCATTCCACCCTAGCTGCTGCGCGGCCTTTGCAGAGAGGTCTTTGATATAGTCTATCGTGACCGGATGCCCCCAGTTTCGGTTGCGCGACAGGCGCATGGCCTGCCATGTCGGGCCCGTTTCCGGCAGCATATCCCCGCCGGCGAGGCAGCCTTTGGAATACCCGCCGAACGGCGCGCTGCTTTGTTGGGAGGCGACAGGTTTGGCACCAAAAAGCTGTTTGGCCTGAACGCCTTGCATGCTTACGGGCACCTGCTGCTGGGTCGATACGGCAACGGTGCGCTCCGGCGCTTCATTCTTACACGCGGCAAGCCCGATCAGGGCCAGTACAGTTAAGAAGCGGTAGCCCATGTGTCGCTGTCTCCCTTTGGGTTGACCCAGCGTAGCAGGATCAGGCCCAAGAGGAAAAGAGCGATCAGCGGTGTCACGCCAATCTGCTGGCTGCCAGACCAGAGCGTGACAACACCAATCAGGAAGGGCGCAATGAAGGAGGTTGCTTTACCGGCCAAGGCATAAAGCCCAAAGGACTCCGCGGTTTTGCCCGGCAGTGCCTGACGCACCATCATCGATCGGCTGGCGGATTGGATCACACCTCCGGCGGCGCCAATCAGCGCGCCCAAGACGTAGAACGCCACGTCGGGCAGCTTGGAGGTCTCTTCCACCGCAATGCCAAAGACCTTCTCGCGGGAGATGAAGACAATCGCAATGGCCACACCACAGAGCACAAAGATACAGAAGGTGATAACAGGTTTCGGCCCGAGCTTTTCGTCAGCCCGCCCGCCGACCCAGGCAAAGATAGCACCAGAAATAATGGCCAGTATGCCAAAGATGCCCACATCCACCACCGACCAGTTCAGAACACCGGCCGCATAAATCCCGCCAAAGGTATACATCCCGTTCAGCGCATCGCGGTAGAACATAGAGCTGCCAAGATAGGCAAACAAAGAGGGCGTCTGTGGCAGGTTTTGAATGGTGCCCCAAACTTCCTTGAGTGCACCCGCCGTTGCGCCCTTTGCGGGTTTGACGGGCTTTGGATCACGTACCCACAAAAAGAACGGGATCATAAACACCGCATACCAAAGCGCGGTCAGTGGACCAACAAAGCGCGTGCCTTCTCTCTGGCTGGCGTCCAGTCCAAAGGCCGGGTCTAGCCCAATCATGGTCTTGCCGCTCTGCGCATCCTCAGCAAAAAGCGCCAGCATCAGAACAAGCGCAAACAAGCCTCCGACATAGCCAAATGCCCAGCCATTCCCAGAGATACGCCCCACCTCTTCTTTGGTGCCCAGTTCCGGCAGCATCGAATTTGTGAAGATCGTGGCGAACTCCATGCCAATCATGCCAATGGCAAAAAGCAGGAGGGTGGTGCGCAAATCAAAACTGTCCGGCGCGGCAAACCACAGGCCAAAGGACCCGACAACATACATCGCCGAAAACAACCAAATCCAACGCAGTCGGTTCCCGGAATTGTCCGCCATCGCGCCCAGCACTGGGGCAAGAAGGGCAATGACAATGCCAGCCGCCGCAACGCCAAACCCCCAGGCTGCTTGAGCCTCGGCGCCGTCGCCCATCAAGTCTTTGATGTATGGTGCAAAAATAAAGGTGATGAGGAGGGTGTTATATGGCTGGCTTGCCCAGTCAAAAAAGAACCAACCCCAAATGCGCTTGCGCGCTGAAACTTCCGACATCCGCATCCCCCCGGACTTTCAATTACACTTAGACGGGATGTCACAACCATAGCAAGTTAATCCTGCATTGGGGGCCATGGTCTGGTGGTTTCTGCGGCAATCCAGTTGGCCACCCACTCGGGGGGCTCTGGCGATTGCTCGTTCAACCCCATGGCCTCCATCACTCGATCCGGCGTCACAATCCCGTTTTTGTCGGTCACTGCCGCCCGGTAGAGCGCGTGGTTTGCACACTCACCGTTTTGCTTCCACATGGATTGCTCCAGATAGATAAAGCGGTCATCCCAAAACACCGCCCGACTGCGCATTTCGATCTTCTCGAATGTACGGATGCGGCGTCGATAGCGCACGGTGGCGCCCGCCATGGTCATGCTCCATTTTTCCCGCCGCAACACGCTGACCAAACCAATGCGCTGCGCTAGGGGGATACGGCCCAGGTCAAACAGGGTCAGCGTGCGCCCGTTGTTAAGCTCCATCCACAGGTCAATGTCAGACGGCCAGCAGCGGTGCTCCGACACATGGGTGCCGGTCAACGGCAGCGGGGACGCGTTGCGAAATTTGATCAGCTCTTTGACCATGCGCATGATGGGATACATGGGGCTCTCCTTTGCCTGCCCTTCAATGCCTTCCGCAACACATCGTCAACCGAGATTCCAGCTCAGGCTTGTGCTTTGACGCAACGGTGCTTAATTGTGCCCAAATCAGAGCAAAGGAGCCTCTCATGATGGCAATTTACGGCCCGCTGCGGCTGATCTTGGATATCGCCTTCTTCTTCATGCTGGCACATATCATCATGAGCTGGCTGATCAATTTCCAGGTCCTGAACCTGCGCCAGCCACTGGTGTCGCAAATCTGGACCGGCCTGAACCGTCTTCTGGAGCCAATCTACGAGCCGGTGCGACGTGTGATGCCGGACACCCGCCCGCTGGATCTCGCGCCCTTGGTGGTCTTTGTGATCATCATTTCCCTGCGAGACTACATTCTGCCAGCGGTTCTTCTTGGATAACCTGCGCCTTCGGGCTTGAGGCTCCCGCCTGCCTATGGGACAGTCGCGCGAAACGCAGATTGTCCCAACAAAAGGTGAAAAATGCAGGCCGCAACCACGGTTCTGAGCGATGTTTTTGGCTTTGACGCCTTTCGCCCCGGACAAGAAGACATCGTGGAGGCTGTCACCCGGGGTGACAATGTGTTGGCGATCATGCCAACCGGCGGCGGCAAATCCCTTTGTTATCAATTGCCTGCCCTCATCCGCGGTGGTGTTACGGTCGTGATCTCGCCGCTGATTGCGTTGATGCGCGATCAGGTGCGCGCGTTGCGTGAGGCGGGGGTGGAAGCTGGCGCGTTGACGTCTGGCAATACCGAAGAAGAGACCGCACAGGTGTGGGACGCGATCGATGCAGGCCGCCTCAAGCTGCTTTACATCGCGCCAGAACGACTGGCCTCCGGCGCCGCGCTGGGCATGTTGCGCCAAATTGGCGTGGGCCTGATTGCGGTGGATGAAGCCCATTGTGTGAGCCAATGGGGGCATGATTTCCGGCCGGACTACCTGCGCATTGGGGAACTGCAACGCGCACTAGATGTGCCCATTGCTGCGTTTACCGCCACCGCAGATGCCGAAACACGCGACGAGATTGTAGAGCGGTTGTTTGGCGGCGTGGCACCAGAGACCTTTCTGCATGGCTTTGACCGCCCTAACCTGCATCTGGCCTTTGCCGCCAAAGATAACCCGCGAAAGCAAATCTTACAGTTTGCCGTCGCGCGCAAAGGGCAGTCCGGCATTGTCTATTGCGGCACCCGCGCCAAAACCGAAACCCTTGCCAAAGCGCTGCGGGACGAAGGTCATTTGGCGCTGCATTATCACGGCGGCATGGACCCCCAGGAACGTCGTGATACCGAAGTGCGATTTCAACGTGAGGACGGGTTGATCGTTGTCGCGACCGTGGCCTTTGGCATGGGCGTCGACAAACCGGACATTCGTTGGGTTGCGCATGCGGACTTGCCCAAGTCGATTGAGGCCTATTACCAGGAGATCGGCCGCGCGGGACGGGATGGCGCCCCTGCGGAGACACTCACTTTATTCGGTCCAGACGACATCCGCCTTCGTCGTTCTCAAATTGACGAAGGCCTTGCCCCACCGGAACGTCGTGCGGCGGACCATGCGCGCCTTAATGCTTTACTCGGATTGGCAGAGGCCTTGGAGTGCCGACGGGCCAATCTCTTGCAATACTTCGGGGAATGTGAGGTCACATGCGGGAAATGTGACCTCTGCGATACGCCGCCTGAGGTGTTTGATGGCACCGAAGCGGTGCGCAAGGCTCTGTCTGCCATTCTACGCACCGGCGAATGGTTTGGCACCGGTCATTTGATCGACATTTTGCTTGGCAATGAGACCGACAAAGTACGCGAGCGGGGGCATGATGTGCTGCCGACCTATGGTGTTGGCAAGGAATATGACAAACGCCAATGGCAAGCTGTGTTTCGCCAGATGATGGGGCACGATCTGGTGCGTCCCAACCCGGAACGCCATGGCGCGCTTATGATGACCGAACGGGCGCGGCCGGTTTTGCGCGACGAAGAAACCGTCAAGCTCCGCCGTGATACCATCCGCGCCACCTCGCGGCGTCCTGCGGCCAAAACCCTGGTCAGTGAGGAAAATGCGCCGCTCATGTCCGCACTGAAAGCCAAACGTCGCGCCTTGGCCGAAGCGGCGAAAGTTCCCGCCTATGTGATTTTCCCGGATCGCACGCTCGCAGAGATGGCCGAGGTGCGCCCGAGCAATCTAGACGAAATGGCACGGGTAAATGGCGTGGGTGCAAAGAAACTTGCCAACTACGGTGACGCGTTTCTAAAGGTGATTAACGGGGAAGCAGAACACATGCACCCAAGCCGCCGTAAGATTGCAGGCCGACAGGATGCGGACCTCTACGACCAATTGTTGGAAGCGCAATCCAATCTGCTTCGTGGCCCAGAGGGCATCGACAAACCGATGAGTTGTTCCGCTGGGATGCTGGCGAAAGTTGCCAGCACCAAACCACGGGACGCGCAAGCGATGGAGCGCTTGCTCGGGGATCGCCGTGCCGAACGTTTTGGCGACGCCTTTCTGGAAATTCTCCGGGATGCCAACTAGATAGACTTCAAACAGAAGGACCGCCAAATGCTTGTTGTGATTTCGCCCGCCAAACGTCTGAACTGGGATCCTGTTGAGGGCCCAATGACGGAGCCCGCGTTTCAGGAAGATGCCGTGCGTTTGGCCAAGACGGCACGCAATCTGACGCTTGCCGATCTGCGCAAACTTATGGACCTGAGCCCGGACCTGGCAAAACTCAACCGCGATCGGTTCAAGGCCTTTGAGGAAGCTCCATCAGCAGATCTCACCCGCCCTGCGGTGCATGCCTTTGCAGGCGACACATATGTCGGTTTGGATGCGGCCAGCCTTGAGGCGGAAGAGGTGGCGTGGGCACAAGATCACCTGCGGATATTGTCGGGTCTCTACGGGATACTGCGCCCATTGGATGCGATGCAGCCCTATCGTTTGGAAATGGGTAGCCGTCTGAAAACACGACGCGGTAAGTCGCTGTATGAGTATTGGCGTCAGGCGCCAGCCAAAGCGTTGCGCGCGCAGGCGGAAGAGCTGAATACGGACACATTGGTCAACTGTGCCAGCCAGGAATACTTCGGCGCCGTTGATTTGAAAGCGCTGAAGCTGCGCGTCATCACGCCGGTGTTCATGGAAGAACGAAACGGCGAGGCCAAGATCGTCTCTTTCTTTGCCAAAAAGGCGCGGGGCAGCATGGCGCGATACGTCATACACAATCGCCTGACCGAGGCGGAAGGGCTCAAGGATTTTGACTACGGCGGCTATCGGTTCCAGCCGGACATGTCCGAAGGTGACCGCTGGGTGTTTCTGCGCGATTACCCGGAGGCTTGAAGCGGCAGCTCTTCAGGCTCGGGGAACGGATCCACAGTCTCGCCAGAATAGACTTCGGCAATCACTTTGAAGATTTCCTTCTTGCGCAATGGTTTGGTCAGGTACCTGTCCAAACCGTGTGACAAGATGTGTTCCTCATCGCCTTCATTGGCCAAGGCAGTCAGTGCGATAATCGGCACATGGCCCTTGGTGGCCTCTTCCAATTCGCGGATTTTCTGCGTGGCCTCGGTGCCATCCATACGCGGCATGGAGATATCCATAAAGATCAGGTCTGGCGCGTAGGACTTGAACTTCTCCACCGCTTCGACGCCGTCGTGGGCAAACTCAAGATCAATGTTCAGTGACTTGAGCAGTTTTTCCAACACCAGGCGGTTCGTCTTGTTGTCCTCAGCGGACAACACACGCATGCGCCGTTTGGTTGGTTTGCTGCGCTGGGAGGCCCCGGCGTTTGCGGCTTTGGCAATGCCGAGGTTCAACTCGGCGCGCGAGCCCGGTTTCTGCAAAATCGCTTTCACCAGCGAGTCCTTTTCCATGCCGGCAAAGACCTTCAAATCACTGGTCAGCGCCAGGATCGGCGTGGTGACTTCCATTTTTTGCAGCTCGGTGCTCAATTCGCGGGCGTTGATGCCGGTCGGGGTGTGGTCCGCCAGAATTAAATCCACATGTGGGGCCAGCAACAGCACCTGGGTTTGGTCCGTACAAATGGTCACTGTCGCGCCCATTTGTTCCAACTGTTTGTGCAGAAGGTCGCTGTTCACCTCTACGTCAGAAGCCACAAGGATGTGTTGAACACTGTCCGGCAGTGGGATTGGCAGCTGTTCACAGTCTTCCTCAATCGGCATGGAGAGACGGAACCCAAAGGAAGTGCCTTCTCCCACAACGGAATCCACCCAGATTTCGCCCGACATCAGACCCACGAGTTGTTTGGTCAAAGCCAGTCCTAGGCCGGTGCCCTCAAATTCGCGGTTCTGGCTGGTGTCGACCTGATTGAATTCGCCAAAGATGTGGTCGAGTTTTTCTTCCGGGATGCCAATGCCCGTGTCTTGCACGGTCACATGGATTACCGCTTCAGATCCATCATTGGTGATCACACCCACCACCTGCACCTGAACATGCCCGTGATGGGTAAACTTCACACCATTGCCCACAAGATGAGTCAAGATCTGTCGCATACGCCCGATGTCGCCGACAAATTTGGTGGGCAGGAACAGGTCGTAGTCCACCAGAAGTTCCACGCCTTTTTCGCGGGCGGAGACCTGATGCAGCGTCATGACTTCGTGGATGCAGCGCTCCAGATCAAACGGCTCGGTTCGCAGACCAACGTTTTCCGCCCCCAGTTTGGAGTAGTCCAGAACGTCATTTATGATGGAAAGCAGCGCTTCACCGGAGTTTTTGATGGTGGAGGCAAACAGACGTTGTTCTTCGCTCAACGTGGTGTCCATCAGCAGGCTGGCCATGCCTACGACACCGTTCATCGGGGTGCGTAGCTCGTGACTCATATTCGCAAGAAAGGCGGATTTGGCCTGGCTGGCCGCCTCGGCTTCCTGACGCGCCCGTTGAAGCTCGGCCTCTTTGCGCACAGATTCGGTGATGTTCATCGCCAGGCTGGTGCGGTCTTCACCTTGATCCCGTTGGTCAATCAACTTCAGGAATTCTTCGTTCCAAAGTCGTACAATCACCGGCTCTGGCTCATTTTCGTGCCAGCGCTGCTCCATCATATTGCACCAGTCATCAGGCGAAGTGTCTTCGAGTACAAACAGCCCCTCATGGGCCGCAAACTCCATGATTTCCTGATAGCTGATGCCGGGCTTGATGTGGTCGGCACCTTCAAAAATGGCCAGATACGCCGGGTTGGCGGCGATCATTTTGCCTTTGGCATCAAAAAAAGCGAAACCATCCCGAATCGTGGCGATGGAATGCCAAAGCCGCTGTTCCGCCTTGTCCGCACGCTCTTTGGCGGTTTCCAGCTCGTTGCGGACTTTCTTGTTTTCTTTGACGACAGTTTGGTATTCGGCGCGTGTTTCGACGATTTCATTAGACAATTGCGCAGCATGTTTGCCCAGCTTGCGGTTGGCTGCATAAAGCTCGCGCTTTTTCAGCTCCAGCAAGCGTTCGGCTGCTAAACGTGCCCGTCTTTCGTCCGCAAGTTTTTGCGCCAGCGACATACGCCGATCCCTAAATCGTCCAATCCGTTGTCCGTCGTTCTCTCAAATGTCCATGAATATCTGCTTAATCGGATAGGCTGCATTTGCTGAATCTCTTATCGTTGCCAAGTCCGTGGCCCCCATGGCACCATTGCGTCATTGATTGATGGAGAAGCCTAATGTTTCGCATTTTTGTGGCTGCAATTTTGACTGTTTGTTCTGGTGTGGCATATGCCGAAGACGCTTTTGTGCCTGATCGCCGTATCGTCGTGAGTCGCGACGTTGATTTCTACGGATCGGACCTGCAAAACCTTTTTGATACGACCTACGATGCCTGCATTAGGGCCTGTTTGGCCAATCAGGATTGTGTGGCGTTCACCTTCAATCAAAAATCCAACGCCTGTTTCCCGAAATCAGCGATCAGTGACCGTCAGCCCTATGAAGGTGCCTTGTCTGCGGAAGTGTTTGAAACGCCCCGCGGAACGCATTTCTTAGCTGCCGGGCGCGCGGAAGATTTGACGTTTTTGAGAAAGTCGGACTTTGACCGCGCCAAGGATCTGGCCACCAATATCGGACGGTATCATGCGGTCGGTCCTTGGACCGTGCAGGCGATGCTTGACGCTGCGCAAGATCGCCGCGCCGAAGGCAACACTCTGAGCGCCATGAGATGGACGGGTGGCGCTTTGGCAAAATCGGACCGCAGTGACCTGTGGCACGAATACGCGCGCCTGAACGCTAACTTAAAAAGCGACAAATCTTCGGAAACCCGCACATATCGTGAACGTGCTTTCCTTGGCAGTATCAATGCTTACTTGCGTGCGGAAGGTCGCGCCGAACGTGTGAATGCACTGATCTTGATGGCGGACCAATTGGAAGAGCAGGATCGGGGGAAAGCGGTGTTACGTAGCCTTCGGCTGGCCGAGTCGATTCAACCGCGCACGGATGTGGCGCAGAGATTGGACGCAGCCATTGGCAAATACGGGTTCCGTGTGTCTGAACATGTTGTGGAAAGTGACTTGGAAGAGCCGCGGTTTTGTGCGGAGTTCAATGAACCTTTGGTCAAGGTTGGGCAAGATTACGCGCCGTTCGTGAAGCTCCCAACCTCACAAATGGCCTTGAGCGTTGAAGAGCGCCGCATTTGCGTCGAGGGCCTTACCCACGGACAACGCCTTGAAGTGACGTTCCGCGAAGGTCTGCCCGCACAAAGCGGCGAAAGGCTGATCATGGACATTACGCTCAATGCGTATGTGCGCGACCGCAGCCCAAGCGTGGCCTTTGGAGGGCGGGCCTATGTTTTGCCGCGCAGCCAGGATGCGGGGCTGCCAATTGAGACGGTCAATCTGGATGAGGTGGAATTGACCTTGCTGCGTGTGAATGATCGCAACATTCTGCGCGCCATTCAGGACAGCTACTTTGGACAACCTCTGAGTTACTGGCAGGTCGATCACTTTGCCCGCGATGTGGCAGAAACCATCTGGACCGGAACCGGAGAAGTTCAAAATACACTGAACCAGACCGTGAAAACTAGGCTTCCGATGGCAGATTTGGTCGTCGGTCAGCCGGCCGGCGTCTACGCTTTGACCGCTGACCTTCCTGGCGCGGACAAATACGATGAAACATCTGCAACGCAATGGTTCTTGCTGTCTGACATTGGCCTAACCAGCCTGAACGGCACTGACGGCTTGCACGCCTTTGTACGCCGCTTGTCGGATGCGACCGCCATGGATCAGGCCAAGGTGTCGCTGATTTCTCGGGCCAATCGCGTTTTGGGAACGGTTTCCAGCGATGCAGAGGGTTACGCGCGGTTTGACGCGGGTTTGACACGGGGCACTGGCGCACAGGCGCCTGCCCTGCTCTTGGTGGAAACCGGCGAGGATTTCACTTTTTTGTCCCTCACGGACCCTGCTTTTGATTTGTCTGACAGAGGTGTCGAGGGTCGTCCAGCCGCGCCGCCAATTGATCTCTTTGTGGCAACAGACCGAGGTGCCTATCGTGCGGGCGAGACCATCTATGTGACCGCCTTGGCACGCGGTCCAGCCGCCGAAGCCCTGCCATCGCTCCCCGTGACCGCCATTCTGACCCGTCCCGATGGGGTGGAGTACAGCCGGGAGGTGTCCACGGCCGGTGTGGCCGGTGGTCACGTGTTTGACATGCCGCTGGGCACAACCGTGCCACGTGGCCGCTGGACGTTGGAGTTTAAGTCCGATCTGGAGGCACCGGCTTTGGCCACAGCCAAGGTGTTGGTTGAGGACTTCCTGCCAGAACGCATCGACTTTGAGATTATGCCGCCAAGCGGGCCTTTGACCGAGGACGACCCAGCTCCCCTCGAACTCGAAGCGCGCTATCTGTTTGGGGCGCCAGCGGCAGATTTGAGTGTCGAAGGTCAGCTCACTTTGCGGGCGCAATCCGAGATTGAAGGGTATGAAGGCTATCGCTTTGGTCGATATGACCAGCCTTTCTATGGTCAAACCGAGTATTTCTATGGCGATGTGACGGATGCCCAAGGGCGCGCGGATATTTTTCTGCCTTTGCCATCTCAAGAAGCCACCGGGCGCGCGCTGTCGGCGGACATCACATTGCGGGTGCTTGAAGGTTCAGGCCGCCCAGTGGAGCGCCGCTTGTCCCATCCGGTTGCCGCGCAAACCGCGCTGATCGGGATCAGGTCGCAATTTGGCGAAAACGTTGTGCCGGAAGGTGGCACGGCACGGTTTGACGTGTTGGCCTTGGCATCCGACCTGTCGCCCAAGAACATGCCGGTGCAGTGGACCATCAACCGCGTGGAAACGCGCTATCAGTGGTACCAATTGGGCGGAAGCTGGGAGTGGGAACCAACCACGCGCCGTACGGCTGTGGCCAGTGGATCGGCGACACTAGGTGACGCCGTTGTGGAAGTCGCTGCACAGGTGGATTGGGGCCGCTACGAAATTGTGGTGGAACAGACCGGCGGCGATTTTGTGTCGAGCGCCGTTGAGTTCTACGCGGGTTGGTATGCGCCTGTGGATGCAACCGAAACACCTGACACGCTGGAACTGTCATTGGACAAAGACATGTTCCGCAGTGGCGACACTGCACAGCTGCGTCTGGTGCCGCGTTCTGCAGGCACAGCGCTTGTCTCTGTCATGTCCAACCGGTTGATTTCGATGCAGGCCGTGGAGGTCAGCGAAGGCGAAAATCTGATCCCGCTGACCGTCACGGATGAATGGGGGGCAGGCGCATATGTAACTGCGTCGGTGATCCGGCCGTCAGATGTGCCAGCTGGCAAGAACCCGGCGCGGGCATTGGGGCTCAGCTACGCAAAGGTAGATCCGGGCGCCAAGCAGCTGTCGGTTGACCTCATAGCTCCGGCGCAAATTGCGCCGCGAGGACCGCTGGATGTGTCGCTCAAAGTGGATGGCGTTGCCGAAGGCGAAACCGCCTTTGTGACCTTGGCAGCTGTGGATGTGGGCATCCTCAACTTGACAAGCTTTGAGAGCCCCGATCCGTCCGAGCATTACTTTGGCCAACGTCGATTGGGGATGGAAATTCGCGACATTTATGGACGCCTAATCAACGGTATGAGCGGTTCCATGGGCGCGTTGCGGTCGGGCGGTGACGCCAATGCCGGGTCCAGTTTTGACTCGCCGCCGCCAACAGAAGAGCTTGTGGCCTATTTCCAAGGTACTATCGAAGTTGGCGCCGATGGCATGGCACAGGTGCAGTTCAACATTCCGGAGTTCAATGGCGCTGTGCGGCTTATGGCCGTGGCTTGGTCTGCAACCGGTGTCGGTCAGGCTGAACAAGAGGTGCTTGTGCGTGATCCAGTTGTGGTGACCGCAAGCCTGCCGTGGTTCCTCGCACCGGGGGATGAAAGCCGTCTGCTGTTGGAGTTTGTTCATGCCGAAGGTCCCTCCGGGCGCATGGGTTTGGATGTGGTGGCGAGTGACGGTGTGACACTGGCGACGGATGCAGTCCCGTCCGGTTTGACATTGGAAGACCTGGGCTCTGCCCGTTTGTCCGTACCACTTGTGGCGCAAGATGTTGGCGACCACAGCATTGACGTCGCGCTGACGACGCCGGACGGAAAACTGCTCGCCAAGAAACTAGTGCTGCCGGTTCGAGACAACGACCCAGCCATAAGCGAAACCCGTCAGGTGGCGTTGGCGGCAGGCGAAAGCCTCACGTTGGGCTCTGATCTGTTTGCGGATTTGCGGCCAGGCACAGCCGAGGCGGTCTTGTCGTCCGGAGCGTTGGCACGGTTTGACGCGCCGGGTTTGATGCGGGCATTGGATCGCTATCCGTACGGCTGCACCGAGCAAGTCGCGTCCCAAACTCTGCCGCTCTTGTATTTCGAGGATGTGGCCGATGCTCTCGGATTGGCGGCAAGCCAGACATTGGACAGCCGGATTGCCGACGCCATCGAGCTGGTGCTCACCCGTCAGTCCAGCAATGGGGCCTTTGGGCTTTGGCAGCCTGCGTCCGGTGATTTCTGGTTGGACGCCTATGCGAGCGACTTCCTGTCTCGTGCAAAGGCGCAGGGGCATGCCGTGCCCGAGTTGGCTTTCACGCAAGCCATGAACAATCTGCGCAATCGTGTGAACTATGCGCCGGACTTTGACAAAGGTGGTGAGGACTTGGCCTATGCGCTGATGGTCCTGGCCCGAGAGGGCGCGGCCAATATGGGCGATCTGCGCTACTATGCCGATGTGAAAGCAGAGGCCTTTGCCACTCCTTTGGCGGCGGCACAACTTGGCGCCGCGCTGGGATTTTATGGCGACCAAACCCGTGCTGATTTCATGTTCCGGCAGTCTGCTCGGCTGATCGAGGGGCAAGCGCAAAGCAACGAGAGTCCTTTGTGGCGTGTCGATTACGGCACCAACCTGCGTGACGCCGCTGGTGCATTGACGCTGGCCGTAGAGGCGGGCAGTGAAGCGGTGGATCGCACGGCCCTGCTGACACGGGTAACCGCGCCGGGGCGTGATCTTTCTACGCAGGAATCGGTGTGGTCTCTAATGGCCGCGCATGCGCTGATTGAGGACGCAGGGTCTAACACATTGAGCCTCAACGGATCAGCCTTGGATGGGCCGTTGTTGGAGCGTGTGCCGGACAGCGCCATGACATCGGATTTGTCGTTGAAAAATGAGGGGGATGCGCCGCAGCCGGTCACGGTGACCACTGTTGGCGTGCCGACCTACCAAATCCAAAGAGGCGGCTATGGCTATCAGTTGTCGCGCCAGTATTTCACCATGGAAGGGGTAGAGGTCACCGGCGCGCAGGTGGCAACGGGCGACCGTTTTGTCACCGTGCTGACCGTTACGCCGTCCAGCAAAGTTGGCGCGCGGTTGATGGTAAATGATCCGCTGCCAGCCGGGTTTGAAATCGATAATCCGAACTTGCTGTCGAGTGGCGATGTGCGGGCTTTGGACTGGCTGCAACCCACCTATGCCGAGCACAGTGAGTTTCGCTCTGATCGATTCCTGGCTGCAGTGGATTGGCAGTCAGATCAACCTTTTAGGTTGGCTTACATCGTGCGTGCGGTGTCGCCTGGTGCGTATCATCACCCGGCGGCGTCGGTGGAAGACATGTATCGACCGCAGTATCGAGCCAACACCGACGCCACTCGTCTTATCGTGACCGAGTAACATGCGGTTCGCGCCATTTTTTCTTGTTGCTGCGCTGCTTTTGGTAGCTGCCGTGCGGGATGGCGTGGATCGGTGGGTGGCGGAGACCGAGCTGCCTGACCTGCTGGTCGACACCTCGGTGCAAGTGATTGATCGTGATGGGAAACTGTTGCGCGCCTATACGGTAGACGACGGCCTGTGGCGCATGGGCGGTGGATTGGATGCGGTTGATCCGGGCTATATCGACATGCTGGTGGCCTATGAAGATCGGCGGTTCTGGTCTCATGCCGGGGTGGACCCTTGGGCGGTTTTGCGGGCCGCGGGGCAGGCGGTTTGCCATGGGGAAGTTGTCTCTGGTGGCTCGACGTTGACCATGCAGGTTGCGCGGTTGCTTGAGGATTCCGGTACCGGTGCGTGGCAAGGCAAATTGCGGCAAGTCCGGGTGGCCTTGGCGTTAGAAAAAAACCTGAGAAAAGAGGAAATTCTCGCGCTTTATCTTGCACATGCGCCGTTTGGCGGGAACCTGGAAGGTGTGCGCGCGGCGACCCTGGCGTGGTTTGGCAAAGAGCCGCATCGGTTGACGCCCGCGCAGGCGGCGCTGTTGGTGGCGTTGCCGCAAAGCCCCAACGGACGACGGCCTGATCGGCATCCCAAAGCCGCGACAGAGGCACGGGAGCGGGTGCTGCAACGTGCTGTGATTGCTGGGGTTTTGTCGGAAGAGGATGCGTCGGCGGCTCGAACGACACCGGTGCCAAATCAGCGGCGGGCGTTTCCGAGCCTCGCGCCGCATATGGCCGACCGCGCTGTGGCGCAGCGGCCGGAGGCGGTTGTGCATCAGGTGACCTTGTCCCGTGATCTGCAAATCTCTCTTGAGAAACTTGCGGCCAAAGCCTTGCGAGGCTTAGAGGATCGCGTGTCCATTGCCATGGTTGTGGCGGATCATCATAGCGGGGAGATCCTCGCGTCCGTGGGGTCGGCGGGGTTTTCTGGCGGCGATCACCGGCAAGGTTTCGTGGACATGACACAGGCCAAGCGTTCGCCGGGGTCCACGCTTAAGCCTTTGGTCTATGGGCTTTCTTTTGATCAAGGTCTGGCGCATCCAGAGACATTGATCACGGACGCGCCGGTGCGGTTTGGCACCTATGCGCCGCAGAATTTTGACGGACGGTTTCGCGGGGAGTTGCGGGTGCGGGAGGCATTGGCACAGTCGCTGAATCTGCCCGTGGTATTGCTGACTGACGAGATTGGGCCGGCCAATTTGATGGCAGCTATGCACAAGGCGGGGACGGCGCCTGAGGTGCCTGGTGGTGTGGCTGGATTGGCTGTGGCGCTAGGGGGCGTCGGGCTGTCTCTGGAAGAGTTGGTGCAGCTTTATGCGGTGATCCCGCAGGGCGGAATGACGCAGGAGTTGCGTTGGCGGATGGGGGAAGAAACCTCACCAAAGCAACGGGTTATGAGCCGATCGGCGGCTTGGCATTTGGGTGATATTCTGTCCGGGATTGCGCCGCCAGTTGGGGCGCCGCGCAATGGGTTGGCCTATAAAACCGGGACGTCTTACGGGCATCGCGATACTTGGGCGATTGGGTTTGATGGGCAACATGTGGCTGGGGTCTGGATTGGGCGGCCGGACGGGACACCGGTGCCGGGGGCCTTTGGGGCCGAAGTGGCCGCGCCGGTATTGTTTGAAGTGTTCCAGCGCATTGCGCCGGAGCTGACGCCGTTAGGACCTCCGCCACCAGAGACGTTGATTGTCAGCACCGGCCAACTGCCTGAACCGCTTCGGAAATTTCGTGGCCGCAATGCGCTTTTTGAAAAGCCGGAAGACGCGCTTACAGTGGCGTTTCCACCGGATGGGGCGACCTTGGAGGGCGGCAATAGTGAGGTCATTTTGAAAGTCAAAAATGGTGCCGTGCCTTTCACCGTGTTGGCCAATGGCGCGCCGGTTGTGCAGCAAAGTCGGTTGCGGGAGATGGTGGTGCCGCTGGTCGGGAAAGGCAGTGCGACGGTGACGGTGATTGACGCCAAAGGGGCGTCGGATCGGGTCACATTTTGGGTGGATTAACCATTGGTTTTGCACGTCGGTATTGCGTCGGTATCACGACTGTTTTGCGGAGGTGCGCGATTTGGTTGGGCCAAAGGCGTTAACCTTTGGCCCTGAGGGTCTAAAAGCCGATTAGATGCGTTCGATTGCGATGGCGATGCCCTGACCGCCGCCGATGCACATGGTGATGAGACCTTTGGAGCCGCCGGTGCGCTCCAACTCATACATGGCCTTCACGGTGATGATCGCGCCAGTCGCGCCAACCGGATGGCCGAGCGCAATTGCGCCGCCGTTTGGGTTCACTTTGGCGGGATCAAAACCAAGGCCTTTGTTCACGGCAATTGCCTGCGCGGCGAAGGCTTCGTTGGACTCAATGACGTCAAAGTCAGCGATGGAGAGGCCGGTCTTGGCGAGCAGGTTTTCCACCGCGGGCACCGGACCAATGCCCATGACCTCCGGACGGACACCGGCGTGGGCGTACCCCAGAACGCGGAACTTAGGTGTCAGGCCGGCCTTCTCCGCCGCTTCGGCGCGGGCCATGACGATGGCGGCAGCACCGTCGTTGATGCCGGAGGCGTTGCCTGCGGTCACGCGGCCGTCTTTCTTGAACACGGCGCGCAGTTTGCCGAGGCTTTCCATGGTGGAGGCGGTTGGGTGTTCGTCACGGGCAAAGGGCACCAAGTCGCGTTTCACTTTGACCTCGACCGGCACGATCTGCTCGTCGAAGTAGCCAGCCTCGATGGCGGCGGCGGCGCGTTCTTGGGAGGCCAGGGCAAAGGCGTCCATGTCTTCGCGAGTCACGTCATGTTCTTCGGCGACGTTTTCGGCAGTGATGCCCATATGGCCGGTGCCAAACGGGCAGTTCAGCGCGCCCAGCATCATGTCCAGCGTTTTCACGTCACCCATCTTTTGACCCCAGCGCTGGGACTGCATGATGTAAGGGCTGCGGGACATGTTTTCGGCGCCCCCAGCCAGGGCGAAGTCGGCGTCACCAAGCATCAGGGACTGCGTGGCGGAGACAATCGCCTGCGCACCGGAGCCGCAGAGGCGGTTTACGTTCATCGCCGGGGTGGTGTCTGGAATGCCCGCCTGCATCGCGGCGACGCGGGACAGATACATGTCGCGCGGCTCGGTGTTGATCACATGGCCATAGACAACATGGCCGATTTGGCCGCCGTCGACGCCGGACCGTTCCAGCGCGGCTTTGGCAGCAGCGGTGCCAAGATCAATGGGGGCGGTGTTCGCCAGCGAGCCGCCGAAAGTGCCAATGGCGGTGCGGGCGCCGCCCAGAATTACGATGTCCGACATAGTCGTCTCCTCATGGAATCGTGTTGGCCGCAGTATGCAGGTGCAGCATCGGGGAGTCAGGTGGAACGGTGCGTCACAGAGCCTGCGCCCGTAGTCTTACGGAAGGCTGAGACATGCCTTGATTGACAAAAGGCGGGTAAGTCCCGCATTTGGGGGCATGAGTAACGATCTGCCTATCTTGGAACTTTTGCCCGCGCGGTTGCGGGAGGCCCGCCGTGCGCAGGGGCTGTCGTTGGACGCGGTGGCCAAGCTCTCTGGCGTGAGCCGGTCCATGGTGAGCCAGATTGAACGCGGCGAAAGCAGTCCCACCATTGCCACTCTGTGGAACCTGACGCGGGCGTTGCAGGTGGATTTTGCCGGTCTGCTGGATGCTGATGCCGGGGACAAGGTGGATGTGCTGCGCGCCTCTGATGTGCCGCGGTTTGACAATATGGGACATCTTTGTCTCATCCGGATTCTGTCGCCACCCGAAGATGTTGGGGGGCACGAGGTCTATGACATCACCTTTGAGGCGGGGGGCAGCCTGAAGAGCGCGCCGCATACCCGTGGGGCAACGGAGCAGCTGACGGTGCTGTCCGGTGCGGTTTCGGTGACAAGTGGGACGGCTGTGCAGGATTTGGCGGAAGGCGACACGGCGCGCTATGCGGCGGATGTGGCCCATGCGATTGAGGCGGATTTGTCGGCGCGGGTGTTTTTGATTGTGAAGAACGCTTAGCGGAAAGTGCTGCGCCTGACCCTGGGTGAGCGCTGTTGCCCCAGTTCAATCCGGCGTGGGATCTATGCCAGACACTCCAATTAGAGATTTGAACACCTCTCAGTGCGCCCTCCCGTGGGGAGGGTCGGGCGCAGCACGGGCTTGTGGCCCGCGCTGAAGCTCGTGCTACACTGCAAACACTGCAAATTCTCTAATTTCGGATTTTTATCCGTTATAGCGAAATTCCCTCTTCACGGACACAATTCCGTTATGGTAGATGATCGTCCATCATTATGGAGACCCCCTTATGTCTGACGCTTTCTTGACCGACATCCGCGACACGCTCAACACCATTGAGGCCGAGGGGCTGATGAAGAGAGAGCGTATGATCACGTCGCCCCAAGGTGGCGAAATTCAGGTGGGAGATCGGGAGGTCATCAACCTTTGCGCCAACAACTATCTCGGGCTGGCGGACAATCCGGCGCTGATCACAGCGGCGAAGGATGCGATGAACCCGCGCGGGTTTGGCATGGCGTCGGTGCGGTTTATCTGCGGGACGCAGGACATTCACCGCGCGTTGGAGCAGAAGCTCGCCAGCTTCCTGGGCAAAGACGATTCGATCTTGTTTGCCGCCTGTTTTGACGCCAATGGCGGGTTGTTTGAGCCGCTGTTGACCAAGGAAGACGCGATTGTGTCGGACAGTCTGAACCATGCGTCGATTATTGATGGCATCCGCCTGTGTAAGGCCAAGCGTTATCGTTATGCCAACAACGACATGGCGGATTTGGAAGCGATGTTGCAGCACGCGCGCAACGAGGGTGCGCGGCATATTATGATTGCCACAGATGGTGTGTTTTCGATGGACGGCTATCTCGCCAACCTGCCGGAGATCACGCGGTTGGCAAAGAAATACGATGCGGTGGTGATGGTCGATGACTGCCACGCCACCGGGTTTATGGGACCAAACGGAGCCGGCACGCCGGACCATTTTGGCGTCGACGTGGATATCCTGACCGGTACTTTGGGTAAGGCGCTGGGCGGGGCGATTGGCGGCTATATCGCCGGGCCGCAGCCGGTGATTGACCTGCTACGCCAACGGGCGCGACCGTATCTGTTTTCCAACTCATTGCCGCCCAGCATTGTGGCGGCGGGATTGGAAGCGATCCGTTTGGTCGAAGAGGGCGCCGAGGACCGGGCGCGGTTGCGGGAGAATGCGCAGTATTGGCGGGCGGGCTTGGAAAAGCTGGGGTTTGAGATCCTGCCAGGCGAGCATCCGATCATTCCGGTGATGCTGGGCGAGGCGACCTTGGCGCAGGAGATGGCGGCAAAGCTGTTTGAGGAAGGGGTCTATGTGTCGGGCTTTTTCTTCCCGGTGGTGCCGCGTGGACAAGCGCGGATTCGCACGCAGATGAATGCGGCACTGACGCGGGATGAGCTGGATCGCGCGCTGGCGGCCTTTGGCAAGGTGGGCAAGGCGCTGGGGATTGTCTCATGAGCAAGCCCAACACCATGACCGCGCTGGAGAAATCCAAGCCTGAGGAAGGGCTGTGGATGGTGCAGGCGCCAGTGCCGGAGATTGGGCCGGATGAGGTGTTGATCAAGGTCAACAAGACCGGGATTTGCGGCACCGATATTCACATCTGGAACTGGGACGATTGGGCCAGCGCGACGGTGCCGGTGCCACTGATCACCGGCCATGAGTTTGCCGGTGAAATTGTCGAGATGGGCCGCAATGTGGACGGTTTGTCGATTGGCCAGCGCTGTTCCGGTGAGGGGCATGTGGTTGGCCATGAGAGCCGGCAGGCGCGGGCGGGGAAGTTTCACCTCGATCCCGGGACGCGGGGGATTGGGGTGAATGTGCAGGGGGCGTTTGCGCAGTATCTGCGGCTGCCCGCGTTTAACGTGGTGCCCTTGCCGGATGACATTCCCGATGAGATTGGCGCGATTTTGGACCCGCTGGGCAACGCTGTGCACACGGCCTTGAGCTTTGATTTGCTGGGCGAGGACGTGCTGATCACCGGCGCGGGGCCGATTGGGATCATGGCGGCAGCAGTGGTGAAACATGCGGGGGCGCGGCATGTGGTGATTACCGACATCAATCCAGACCGGCTGGCCTTGGCGGAGCATGTGGTGCCCAATGCGCGGGCGGTGAATGTGGCCAGCGAAGACCTGCATGACGTGATGCATGATCTGGGGCTTAAAGAAGGCTTTGACGTTGGGCTGGAAATGAGCGGCTCCCAAGCAGCGCTGGATCAGATGGTGGAGGCGCTGGTGATGGGGGGCAAGATTGCGCTGCTGGGAATCCCGCCGGGCAAATCTCCGGTGGATTGGAGCCGCATTGTGTTTAAGGCGATCACCATCAAAGGCGTCTACGGCCGGGAGATGTTTGAGACCTGGTACAAGATGATCGCGATGTTGCAGAACGGCTTGGATGTCAGACGCGTGATCACACATCAGATGCCGGTTGCGGACTTCAAAGACGGGTTTGCGGCGATGAAAAGCGGCAAGTCTGGCAAGGTTGTGCTGGATTGGACCACCTGAGGGGGCTTTGCCCCCGTCCCATCGGGGATTGGACTCCCCCAGGATATTTGGGGAAGGAGAAGAGTGGGCGGCTGTCTTTGCGGTGGTTAACCGTCCCGGCGTTTGTCCAGAAAGGCGCGGATTTCTTCGAGCAGCGGCAAGGCTTCGGCGATGCGTTCCGGCGGGAAATGCGCTGCCATATCCATCATGTCCGGGCCAAGTGCGGCGATGGCGTCTTCGCGAAATTGTCGGCCGGTCTCTGTCAGCATGACGCATTTGGAGCGCGCGTCTTTGGGGTTGGGTTCCAGCGTGACCAATCCGGCCTTGCTGAGGCCGGACAGGGTGTGGGTCAGAGAGGTTTTGGGCACCTGAAGCGCAGTGGCGATGTCCATTGGCGTGCGCCCGTCGCCCAGCCGTGTCAGGTGGTTGAGCACAGTGAAATGAGACACCAGAAACCCGTCCGGCAGACGGGTTTCAAACAGGCGGCTTGAGAGATGATTGATAATCCCCACTTCGTTGAAGAAGCGAAAAATCGTTGGGATTGTCTGCTCAGGTTTGGGCAATCTTTGCCTCCAATGGCCAGCGTGGACTTGGCGCCACCTGGGGACCGTATCCGATACGTCCCAGCATTTGAACCGTTCCACTGTTTGGCGCAAGGCGGTTGTGAATGGTCTGATAGGGGCTGTCCATTTCTGGGTATTCTTGCAGCACCTGACTGAGCGGCTGCAGCCCGAGGCCAAAGGCGGTTGTCGCCAGGTTGACCCGTACCCAGTTTTGACCGGCTGTGATCTGGTCTTCCCGCGTGTTGGTTTCTGTGACCAGCCAAATATGCCCCATGGCGGTGTCGGTGTTGGCAAAGACGGCGTCGAGACCGGATTTATAGGCTGTCGAGCTGGTGTCGGTCGCCGATTCTCGGGTGAACAGGCCGGTGAGATGCAGCGTCTCAAACAGGGGGCCGGAGAAGTCGATGCCATCGGGATCGGCGTTGACCTCGCGATGGCCAATGCGGAACAGATCCAAGCTTTCCAGATAAGTGTGGGGTGTTTCGACCTCGATCTGAAGCGCGGTGTGGGTGAGGTCCCGCAGTTCTGCGACGTCTTGAGCATCCACGGAACCGCCAAACTGTACGCCATGGCCAACTGCATTGGCCAGTTGAGCCAGCGTGTCAGGCATGACGGCACGGGAGGTGTCAAACGGCTCCTTGTTGGAGCGGCGGGCCATAACGTATTGGAACAGCGGATCGGTTTTTTGACTGGCGTCTTTGGTGAAGACGGCATGGGCAATGGGACGTGTGTCCAAGTGGGTGTCACTTTGACCTTCGGGGAAGAGTGTGAGGTCGACACGGTAGCCGTCTTGTGCGGCGGCCATACGCATGACCTCAAGGAAACACCCTAGCCCAATGGTGATTTGGCGATTCAGCGGATCGGTTTCAGGAAGCAGTTTTTCCAGATCGGCAAACAAGATGACTTCGCTGTCTTTGGACAGGTCCACAATCCAAGGTTGGCGATTGTGCGGGTTGGGCGCCAGCAGCGCAAAGGACAGGGCTTTTTTGCGGGGGTCTGTGTAGGTTCCTGCCAAGTCCCAAGGCGCGAGGGCCTCCGAGGGGCTGCGGGTTACGGCATATCCGGTGGCGGCGGCTGCGGTGATGACACCGCCGCCAATCAAGGCGAGTGTTTTTCGACGGGTGATGTTCATGGGGTGACCTCTGTTTGTGCGATATCGACTAAATAGTGCGAAATCGTACTAAGTCAAGCAGGGAGCCCACCTAGAGGGTGTCGTGAAATTAATTTAACAAGCGTACTATTGAAAAACGGGGGCGGCACTCCCATTTACGGATTGAGGTGAGAGGGCACACAGTCTCGCCTCCGAGAGGCCAAAGCCAAGGCGCTCGCCATCGCTCCGCAAAAGGAGACTTCTGACATGCTTATTGCCTTCTACATCATTCTTGTAATCGCCTTGCCAGCGGCCATTGGCGCGCTGTTGGTGGCCAAAAACATCAACCGCAAGGATCCGACACCGGGGTTTATGTTGCTGCTTCTGGCCGCTGTGCCCGCGCTGGCTTACGGGTTTTATGTGCCCCAAGGGATTATTGTGGACTTCCGGTTTGATCTGGGTGGTCCGGGTGCCTATGGGCTTGGCGTTATGATTGGGGCGACCGTTGGCGCGTTCCAGCGTTGGATGCCGCAAAGGGCCTGAGAGTTCTCGCGCAAAACGTGTGAGCTTGCTACAACGGTTCTGCGTTTCAGGAGGCAGGGCATGGGTGTGATCCGACCGGCAACTTTGGCCGATCAAGAGCGGTTGTATGAGGTGGTGGTCCAAACTGGCATGGCTGGTGAGGACGCAACGCCCCTGTATCAAGATCCCAAAATGCTTGGTTATATCTACACGGCGCCCTACGTGGTTGTGGCGCCGGAATTGGTGTTTGTCGCCGAGGTTGGCGGGCAGGTCGCGGGCTATGTCTGTGGCGTGGTGGATAGCCGGGCCTATGAGGCGCAGCTTGAGGAGACATGGTGGCCTACTTTGCGAAGGCAATATCCTGCCCCTGATGTGGACCAGCAGGCCGCGTGGTCTGAGGATGAGAAACGGGCCGATTGGATTCACCATCCGGTGCCCACGCCGGCCTATGTGGTCGATCCTTATCCAGCGCACATGCACATGAACCTGATGCCCGAAGCGCGTGGCGGCGGGCTGGGTCGGAAGCTGTTTGACACTTGGCTGGCTGCGGCAAAGGCGCTGGGAGCGGGATCGGTGCATATTGGCGCGGACCTGAAGAATGACGGCGGTATCGCCTTTTGGCAGGCCATGGGGTTTGAGCGGTTGAGGCAGCCGGACGGGACGTTTGCGGAGAACACTTGTTGGATGGGGCGGCCTTAAGACGTTTAAAGAGACAATTGGCAGATTGGGGATTTCACGTGGCTGCAAGCTCAATGTTGGATGTGATTGGCGGGACGCCGTCCGTGTGGTTGGATCGCATGGTGGCGGCGCGAGGGCTGGACGGGCGTATTCTGGCGAAGCTGGATTATCTGAATCCGGGGTTTTCCAAGAAAGATCGGGCGGCCAAGGGTATTATTGAAACAGCGGTTGCGGATGGATCGTTGCGCCCGGGTCAGACCGTGGTGGAACTGACCAGCGGCAATATGGGTACGGGGTTGGCGATTGTCTGCGGGCTGATGGGCTTTCCATTTGTGGCGGTGATGAGCCGGGGCAACTCGGTAGAGCGGGCGCGGATGATGGCGGCCTTGGGGGCTGAGGTGGTGCTGGTGGATCAACTGCCGGGATCGACGCCGGGGCAGGTGTCTGGCGCGGATTTGGCAGAGGTGGATCGCGTGGCGCAGGAGATTGTGGCGGCGCGTGGCGCGTTTCGGGCGGATCAGTTCCATCACGTGGGCAATGCGGCGGCGCATTATGAAACCACAGCGCCCGAGATTTGGGCCGATAGCGATGGTCTGGTGACGGCCTTTGCGGATTTTGCCGAGTCAGGGGGGAGCTATGGCGGCACAATTGCGGGGTTGCGGGCCAAGAACCCTGAAGTGAGCGGCTATTTGGTGGAGCCGGAAGGCGCGGCGGCTTTGGCGGGCGCAGAGGTGACCGCGCCGGATCACCCGATCCAGGGCGGGGGGTATAGCATGGCGACGTTGGACTTCCTGCATGATGTATCTGTTGACGGCTTTCTGACTGTAGACGGGGATACGGCGCGGGCCACGGCGCAGGCTTTGGCCAAGGAAGAGGGCATCTTTGGTGGGTTCTCTGCCGGGGCCAATGTCGCAGCCGCGTTGCAGCTTTTGGCGGGGCCGGAGAAAGGCGGTGTTGTTGCGGTGGTGATTTGTGACAGCGGACTCAAATATCTGTCGACGGATTTGTGGGGCTAGGGGCCGGTACTTTTTGATACATATACAAATGTATCCAATATACATTCTGTCAATGTTTATTGGGTCCTGACGAGGGTCTTGTTTGCGTGGGCCGCTCCCCCTAGGGTGTATGTCGCAAAGTGAACATCTGTTCACTGCGCCAATAAAGTAAGCCAACGGGACACCGAGCCATATGCGCGAGAAGATTTTAGACGCCACCGCAGCGATGCTGGTGGCACATGGCACACAAGCGTCGATGAGTAAGATTGCCAAGCAGGCCGGAGTTGCGACCGGCTCGCTCTATAATCATTTCGAAAACAAAGATGTGCTGATCCGTGCGGTCTACGAAGAGTTGGGCGCGATTGTGGAGCAGGCCTTGGTGGCGGGCGATGATCCAAGCTTGCCTGCAACAGAGCGGCTGAAGGCCTACATTGATCGTCAGATTGACTTTGTTTGGTACAATGAAAACCACGCCGACCTGCATGAGTACCTGTCCAATGTGCCGTTGTTGCCGCGTGACGAGGTGCTCGACAGTTTCAACCGAACGTCGGATTTCATCGCGGGCCTGCTGCGACAGTTGCAGGACGAGGGCTGGGTGATTGCAGGCGATGTCGGGGTGATTGGCGGCTATATTGGTGGTGGCGTGCGCAACACGCTGAAATGGCAACGCTCGCTGGGCGTGACGCTGACCGATGAGATGCGGGAGCTGGTGCACCGGTTGTGTCTGCACGGGGTGCGGACGGAGGCCTAAGCCAATCTAATAGTCGCGCTGGAAAAAGATGCCGATGCCGGTGTCATCATCTGAGCCCACCTTGCCTTTCACCGTCAGACTGTCGGTGACATCGAGGTTAAGGCTGATTGAGCTTTTGCCTTTGCTGTCCACGCCGACCTCTGTGTAGACGTTTTCGTTGATGTATTTGCCGGCGCGCAAACCGGGCGTGCCGGATTCATCAAAAGTCAGTCCCAAATCATCCAGACCGGAGTTTTCGCCCAAACGTGGACCTTGTGGGCCAGCGCCGGAGAGCTGTGCCAGTGCCGCGGCGAGTTGCGCGGCCTGCAGCGCGGAGATGCTGGAGAGGTCGCGGCCAAACAGCAGTTGGGAGAGCACCTCGTCTTCGGGCAGGTCCGGGTCGCTTTCGAGTTCGATCTTGGGATCGTCGAGGCGGCCATCCAGAATCACGTAGATGGTGGCGTCGGGTTGCTCAGAAATTGCGACCACGCGCATGGTCGGGACCAAATCGCCCAACATGGAGATGCGGCCTTCGTCCAGTTCGAAGTTTTTGGACAGGAAGGACAGGCGGCCGCGGATCAGGTCAATCTCGCCATTTGGACGGATGTCATTGGTGGTGCCGCCAATTTGCATACTGCCGTCGAAGTCCGCGTTCAGGCCCAGGCCCCGCACGGCAATGCGTTCGCCGGTTTGAATGTTGATGTCGAGCCCAAACGGCGGGGCGGTGGAGGCGCCTTGCTCCTTGGCGATGAGGCCCGCACGGTCGCGAGTCAGGCGCACTTTGGACGGTTCGTTGATGTGGCGCATGTCGGGGATCGGCCCTGCGCCTGCGAGGCCAACCGGCGTCACGTGAATGTCGGTTTTGCCCAGCACGATATTGCCCGCGATGTTGCCGCCACCGGTGAGGGGGCCGGAGAGAGTGATGGTGCCATCCACTTCGGTTTTCAGCAGCTGCCCCTGTTGGATGATGATGTCGGTCAGGGTGACCGGCAGGTTGGCAGAGAACGGTGGCGCGAGGGCTACGTTGCCATTTACGCCGATCTGGCCGCCGCCGGAGAACTGCGTGGTGATGTTGAGGTCTGCCGCACGGCCGTTGAGTCCAACCGTGCCGCGAATGTCCTCAAAAGCGACCCGTAAATCCGGTAGCACAAACCGGGCGCCGCCTAGAGTGACCGTGCCGGTGACCGCTTCAGGTCCCAGCGCGCCCTTGAGGCGCAGGTCATAGTTTGCGATGCCCTGAATGGAGTTGGGTTGCAGGAAGACGTTGGCCGCGGCGAGGGGAACGGTGCCAGAAACTTTGAAGTCACTGGCGCTGCCTGCCGGATCAATCAGGCCTTTGCCCGTGCCGCGGGTGTCAAACGGGCCGGTGCCGTTGAAGGCGACTTGCCAGCCGTTAGGCGCCTGCTCGGCGGAGGCTTGAATACGCGCTTTGCCCGGAAGTTCGGGCACAAACACCTGCACTTGGCCGATTTCCAGGTCCACGTCCGCTGCGCCATTGCCGGATTGCGGCAGCGTGGCGCGGATGGTGGCGGTGGTCTGTGCCGGGGCGGTGGCGGAGAGGTCAAAGGCCCAGTCTGCGCCGGTTTGCACGGCGCGGCCTTTGGCGGTGGCGGGGCCGTTCACGCCTGCGAGCAGCAGTGCGACCTCGTTGAGCGCAGCCTCAAAGGTGAGGTCGCTGTTTTGGCTGGCAAGGGTGCCAGACCCGGACGCGGAGAGTTGGGCGGTTTTCACGTCTGCCTCGCGCAGGGTGATGCCGGTCTCGTCTCGTTTGGCCGAGATTTTCAGCGTGCTTTCACCCGCCAGCAAAGCGTCCGCGCGGTCGTCCGAAATGGCGAGGTCTTGGCTGGTGGCGCTGAGCGTCAGGTCGAAGCCTTGGGAAATTGGCAGTACCGCGCCGTTGAGCACCGCGGATAGGCGGCCGCTGAGATCGCGCTTGGCAAAAGTCGAGAACAGCGAGATGTCGGCGACTTCCAGCGTGGCGTCGGTGTCGATGGTCAGGTCTTGACCGCTGCCGGTGACATGCACGTTGCCTTGCGAGCCCAGGCTGTTGGTGCGCAGGCTGTAATTGGAGAGGGTCACACCGGCCCCTTTCTCCCAAACAACGTCGCCTTGAAATCCGCCGTTGGACCCGACCACTGTGGCGAGATCTGGGTCCGAGAGTTCCAGACCCCGCATGCCCATTTGCAATTGTGCCTCGACACGTGGAGTGGGCGTCTCTTGAAGGGTGCCTTCGCCAAACAGGGCCACGCGGGCCAGCGTGAGCGTGTCGGTTTGCACCTCATCCATGGTGCCGCTGAGGGTCCAGCGATCACCTTCCGCATGGTTGAACTTCGCCGCCAGTTCGGCGCTTTGCACGTAATTCTTTGGGCCCTTGAGCGGCAGCAGCACGGGCTTGCCGGTGTCGTCGCGCAGTTGGATGTCGAGGTCAAAGCTGTCTGGCAGACCGTTTGCGTCTATCGCCATTTCGCCGTTCAGGTTCAGGGAACGGGAGCTGAGCAGGAGCTGTTGCAGCGTGATGCGTCCATCCCCAAAGCGGCGCAGCAGGGTGCTGAAGCCGATGTTTTCGCCCAGGAAGTCTTTGTAGTCCGGTGCAAAGAGCGGTGCCATATTGCCACCCAGATCGGCGCGGACCACCTGTGTGGGGGTATCTTCCGGTTTGGCGCCGGGCTCGGTGGCCAGTTCGACAGAGCCAGCAAGGCGCTGTTCGCCGTCGCTGGTCAACAGAATGTCGGCGATGAAATCATCCAGCGGGCCTTCGCCCAGAACGGTGAGTGCCATGGGTGGCTCGCCGGGGATATTTGCTTGGGTGACCAGCAGCCCGCCGGCGTCTTCGTGCACTTGCAGGTCTACGCGCAGTTGGCGGGTCTCGTTGGAGAAGGCACCATCCAGAGCAAAGCGCGCGGCCGGGCCATCAAGCCGTGCGGCGGACAAGAGCGCCTCGCCGCTGCCGCCTTCGAGGATCAGGCGCGCGTTCAGGGAAAGGTTGATCTCTTTGCCCAGAAAACTCTCACCCAATGTGATGCGGTCAGCTTGCAGGGATTGGATGTTGATGCTGACAGGCAGTTCAGGCAGCGAAAATGGCGTGGCTTCTGCGGTGGGTGGCGCGCTGGGGTTTGGGGCTGGAGCGCGTGCAAGGATGATCTCGTTGGCGCTCAGCTCGTTGACGTTGATGTTGCCGCGCAGCACGGCGAGGCGGTTCCAGTTCAACGTCATGCCGCGCATGGTCAGCCAGGTGCCATCCGCGTCGGACATGCGGATTTCCTCGACCGTGGCGTTGGAGCTGATCGCGCCTTTGAGGCCAATGACCTCCACGGTGCGGCCTTCGCCGGACAGGGCATCCTCCAGGAAGTTGGTCAGCATGCCTTTGTCTTCGTCACTGGCCTCTTGCTGCTCGGCGTCTTGGGCTGCGAGCGTCAGTGGCCAGATCAGGCAGAGGAGAAGCGCAAGATACCGCATCAGTAAGCGTGTCCAATCCCGATGTAGAGTTGCAGGCCATCACCGGTGTCGCCTTCTACCGGCGCGGCGAGATCAAGGCGCAGCGGGCCAAATCCGGTGTTGTAGCGCACACCCAGGCCGGCACCCGAGTGCCACTTGCCGTCGCCGCTGAAGTCCGATTTTTCACCGACAAAACCGGCGTCATAGAAGGCCACGGCGGAGAAGTGGTTGTTGATTTTCACCCGCATCTCACCAGACAGGCCAAGGAAGGACAGGCCGCCGCTATCGATGCCATTCACGGTCACAAAGTTGGACTGATAGGGCTGACCACGCACCGTGCCGCCGCCGCCAGAGTAGAACAGCAGGTCGGGTGGGGTGTTGCGGATGGAGGGACCCAGGATGGTGCCAAATTGCAACCGGCCCGCGGCGATGAAACCGTTGTCGGCCCCGAAGCCACGATAGCCCCGCAGATCGCCCTTGAGGTAGAGGGCGCTGTCCGCTTCGGCGTAGCCATAATAGGGGAAGGCGTTGCCTTCGATGTAGTAGCCGCGGGTCGGGTTGGCGATGTTGTCACGCCGGTCCAACTTGGTGGTCGCTGGCACGCCAACCAAGTGCAGTTGGCGTTTGCCGTAGTTGTCGTCCACGTCAGAGAAATAGAGCCCCAGACCAGCGGTGGTTTCAAAGCGATCTGAATGGATGGTTTTCACGCCAACGCCCAAGGACAGACTGCGCAGCCAGTACAGGTCTTCATCTTCTTGTTTGAGTTCCGCGCCCAGTGTCAGCGCGGTGTTGGCGCCAAAAGTGGCCGGGCGGGAGTAGCGTGTGCCAAGGATATAGTTCACGCCGCTGTTCTGTGCACCGAGATTTTCGATGGCAAAATCAAAACGCAGATTTTCCGCACCGCCATTGAGATTGCGGTGCATCCAATAGGCCGAGAGGCTCAGGCCATCGCGGCTTTCGAGTTCCGCACCAAAGCCAATTCGGCGCGGTGGGTTGTCCACCAGCGCCAGTTCCATATCCAGCGAACCGTCCGGATTGGGCGCATCAGCTTCGCGCAGATCGATAGTGCGGAAGGTTTCTGTCCTCCTTAGGCGAGAGGTGACCTGCGCCACGGTTCGCGGGCTGAAGGTTTCGCCTTCTGGCAGGTCGGCGATCTCACGCACCCGTTCCGGGCGCACGTTGGATTGATCGTCATAGATCAGTTTGCCAAAGGTCAGCTTGGGGCCGGGATCCATGGTCAGATCAACGTCCAGCGTGGCCTTGCGATGATCGGCGGTGATGCTCTGATCGCTGACTTTCGCTTTGGCGTGGCCTTCGTCGCGCCAGCCGTCTACCCCCGCGCGGGCGGCTTTTTCGATTTCCGGCAGGCTAGCCGGTTGGTTTGGCGCGAAGCCCTCTGGCAGTTCCGTGGTCGGAACTATCGGCGCGATTTCGGTTTTGCCAAACTTGAAGTTGGGACCGGGGTCGACCTGATACACCACCTGCCCAACCGAGGATTTGGTGGCGAAGGGGGAGATGTTGTGCGCCTCTTGCCCGTCCACACGGATAGACACATTGGGGCTGAAGTGCCCCAAGGAATAGAGCGTGCTGACCAGGCGGCGGTAGTCGGATTGGGCGGCGGCAATGATGTCCTGTGGATCGGTGCTGCCCTCTTCTTTGGCGGCAGAGGTCAGGGTTGCGGCCAGCAAGCGTTCTTGCAGAGCTTCGTCGCCGTTTGAGGTGGTCAGTTGAATGTCAAAAGCCTGTGCAGGCATGGCCAGCCCGGTGCACAGGGTTGTGGCCAACAGCGTGGCCTTGCCCGAAAAAAGGACCCGTCGTGCGCCTGTCTGCAAAGCATCCCCCATGCGCGCCAAAACTCTTCAAAATGCTCGGGCAACAGGCAGAACGTTGCCCCTTAGCGGTAGACTAGACCAAGCGTGACTCCGTGGCCAGACAGCATTCACATACTTCTCCGAGGATCGGCGAAGGGAAGCTATGCAAAGGCGATATCACCGCGTAAGACTGAGGCACATTGTCATGAGAATTCTTATGCCAGGGCTACAACAGTTTCTTCCCGTCGTCTTAGTACGAAGCCTTTTGTTTTATGTGCTTGCCGGTGTGGCGGCGGTGCCTTTTTTGTTGTGTTGGCCTGCGCTGCGCGGACCACGCAGGACCGTCTATGCCATTGTGGATCGCTATCTGCGGGTGCTGTTGTGGCTGCTGCGCAGAGTGTGCGGCATCCAGCTTCGGCTTGAGGGACGGGACAGCTTGCCCGAGGGACCTGTGTTGATCGCATCTCAGCATGAGAGCACGTGGGAGACGTTGTTTTTCCAAGTGCTGTTTGATCATCCGGTGATGTACGCCAAAGCGCCAATTTTTTCCTATCCGGTGTTTGGCCCGGTCGTGCGCAAGTTTGGTCATATTCCGGTGACGGCTGGGGCAAGCGCGGATGCAATGCGCGCGGGGTTTCGTGCGGGGGCAGCAGCGGTGAAAGATGGCCGGAGTTTGGTGATTTTTCCCAGTGGCACACGTCGTCAGGAAGCGCATGCCCTGCAAGCCGGGGTTGGGGTGCTGTATCAACTGGCCGGTGTGCCAGCAGTGCCGGTCCGGTTGAACTCTGGCGCGGTGTGGCCGCATGGCAGTTGGTTGAAGTTTCCAGGCACAGTCGAACTGCAGATTGGACCACCGATTGAGGCCGGTTTGGACCGGCGCGATTTTATGCAAATTTTGAGCGCATATTTGGCAGATTAGACGGGTCTACCGGAGCCGGAAAATCCCTAAAATTTCTCATGTATTCCATATGTTAAGGTGGGGGTAAGAGCTGGCGTTTAGGTGTCGTTGTCAGGGTGAGAAAAAGGGTGACGGCGATGGCTGATAGTTCCAACGGCGCTCCGGTGATCATTAAACGTAAGAAGGTCATCGCAGGCGACGGACACCACGGTGGGGCGTGGAAAATTGCATACGCGGATTTTGTGACCGCCATGATGGCATTCTTTTTGCTGATGTGGCTGATCAACGCGACAACCGAACAACAACGGCTGGGGATTGCAGAATTCTTCAGCCCAACGGTTCCATTGAACAAAGTGTCCGGTGGTGGCAACGCCATGTTTGGCGGTGACAGCGTGCAGGAGCATAACATCCTGTCGCAAACCGGCGTGGGTGGTTTGCCAACGGCGTTGAAAGAGAATCCGGATCCGGTTGAGTTTGAACAGCCCGGCAGCAACGGCGAAAACGCCGAGTTTGAAACAGTCGAAGACATGCTGATTGGTGGCGGTGGTGAAAGCCTGCTGGCGGACAATTTGCTCAAGCATGTGGTGACTCGTTTGACCGACGAAGGTCTGGTGATCGAGATCTTTGATTCCGAAGACCAGCGGTTGTTTAAGCCCAAGAGCGCGGTGCCGATGCCCATTCTGATGGATTTGGCCAAGGTGCTGGCAGAGGTGTCCAACATGGTGACCAATGACGTGGCGGTGGAAGGCCATGTGCGCACCAGTGTGATCACCGTGCGGGAAAATCCAAGCTGGCAGTTGTCATCGATTCGGGCAAATGAGCTGCGAAAGCTGATGGAGGCCCATGGTTTGGAGACTGAACGGGTGGCGCGGGTGACCGGCCATGCGGATCGCGAACCGGTGTCCAATGTGCCGCGGGACCTGCGCAACAACAGGATTGAGATCATCCTGCTGAGAAAGGATCGCTGAAGCTAAAAGGAAATATGGTACGCCGTTAGGCCGCTGTTAATTCCGATTGTCGTAACCAAGCAGACGACGACCGAATTGATACAGCAGAAAGGCGTACCATGTCGATTTCCTCTTCGCTTAATGCCGGTGTGGCCGGGCTCAATGCCAATGCCACCCGTCTGGCGACCATCTCTGACAACATCGCGAACTCTGCGACCTATGGCTATCGCCGGGTTGAGACTGATTTCCAGTCTATGGTGACCGGTGCCAGTGGTGGTAAATATTCCGCAGGCGGCGTGCAGGCGACCTCCCGCCGTTTGATTGATGAAGGCGGCTCGTTAACGCCAACCACCAACCCGACCGATCTGGCGGTACGTGGTCGCGGCTTCCTGCCCGTGTCCCCGGCGACCTCGATCAAAGCTGGCGACACCAGCCCTCCCATGATGTTGGCCACCACAGGGTCTTTCCGCCCTGACGAAGATGGCTATTTGGTGTCTGAGGCGGGTCTGAGCTTGATGGGATGGCCTGCGAATGCAGATGGCACAATTCCAAACTATCCACGTGACACTGACACTGGTTTAAGCCCGGTGCGTTTGCTCACCTCGCAGTTGGTTGGGTCTCCAACCACCGCAGTTGATCTGGGTGTGAACCTGCCAGCGACCTCCACCGTTGCAGGTGCCGCGGGCACAATGGAAACGCTGAGCATCGAATACCATGGCAACCTTGGCCAAGCGGAAACCTTGAACATTGAGTTTACCCCAACCGTTCCAGGGGCCGGTGCATCCAATGAGTGGAACATGGTCATTCGTGATTCGGCCTCCGGCGGCGCGATTATCGGCGATTACACCATGACCTTTGACGACGGCCGTACCTCTAGCGGCTTGTTGCAGAACGTCGTGTCCAACCCTCCGGGCGGCGCATATGATCCCCTGACTGGCAGCGCCATCCTGAACGTGGCAGGCGGCCCGCTGGAGCTGACCATCGGCATGATTGGCGCAGAAGGCGGCATGAGCCAGTTGGGCGATGACTATGCGCCGCTGAACATCAACAAAGACGGTGCACCGGTGGGGTCCATGACCTCGGTTGAGGTCGACAACAACGGCTTTGTGCACGCCTATTTTGACACCGGGATCACCCGCACCATTGCGCAGATTCCACTGGTTGATGTGCCAAACCCCAACGGCCTGGACATCTCTTTGGACTTCCAGACTTACGTGCCATCCAATGAAAGTGGTCCGTTCTTTATGTGGGATGCCGGTACCGGCCCGTCTGGTGAACTACTGTCTTATGTCCGCGAAGAATCGGCCACCGACGTGGCGGGTGAATTGACCGACATGATCCAGACCCAACGTGCCTACAGCACCAACGCCAAGGTCATCCAGACCGTAGACGAGATGCTGCAGGAAACCACCAATATCAAACGTTAAGTAATCGCGCCGAGGCCGTTTTAGGCCGGAAAGGATACGCATGAGCATTTCAAGCGCTCTGTCCAATGCACTTACTGGACTGACGGCCTCAGCGCGCCGGGCAGAGGTGGTGTCTTCCAACATCTCCAATGCCATGACCGAAGGCTATGGGCGGCGGTCTCTCAATCAGTCCGCCTCGCTGTACGGCTATTCCGGCGGTGTAAAACTGGAGGGCACCTCTCGCAATGTGAACCCGGTGACCATCGCTGAGCGCCGGTTGGCCGATGCAGGCACCGCCTTGGCCAGCGGCACCAGTGCGTTTTACAACCGTCTGGAAAAAGTGGTGGGAACACCGGATGACCCCACCAGCCTGTCTGGTGTCATGGCGGCGTTTGAAAGCTCGATGGCGATGGCCACGGGCGCGCCGGACAGCGACATCCGTCTGGCCAATATGTCTCAGGACGCCGAGCGCATCGCCAATGCGTTTAATGATGCATCCGACGGCATTCAGAAAATGCGCACCGAGGCGGACACCAACATCGGCAATATGGTGGATAGTCTGAATTCCCTGCTGAAAGAAACCGAAGAGGTGAACCGCAAGATTTCTCTGGCGATCAACCAGGGTCAGGAAACCGCCTCGCTGGAAGATCAGCGCCAGGTTTTGATTGACCAGATTGGCGAGTTGGTGCCGGTGCGTTTGACCCCCCGTGATCGCGGTGGCGTGGCGCTCTACACCACCAATGGCGCGGTGTTGCTGGATGGCAAAGCGGCGACAATCGAGTTCACCGAGGTGGGCACAGTTGAGCCGCATATGACCGAGGCCAATGGCCTGCTGAACGGCATTTCGATCAACGGATACCCGATGCGGATCGACAGTGACAAAGGGGCGCTGGCCGGTGGCGCCATTGGGGCGCAGTTCGCGATTCGCGATGAATTTGGAACCCAGGCTCAAGCTGATCTGGATGCTGCCGCGCGTAACCTTGTGGAACGTTTTCAAGATCCAACGATGGACCCAACGCTGGCACCAGGGGACCCGGGGATTTTCACCGACGCGGGTCTGGCGTTTACCGCCGCCAACGAGGTTGGCCTGGCCGGGCGTCTGGAACTGAACAATCTGGTAGACATTGACGGTGCCGGGGAAACCTGGCGGCTGCGCGATGGTCTGGGCGCAGCCGCGCCGGGCGATTCCGGTGATGCGACCCATTTGAACCGCATGCTGGATGCGATGAAGGAGCAGGTTGTGCCTGTGTCGGGTGGCTACGGCAGCAAAGCAGTTTCCATGAGTGAGATGAGTGGCAAATTCCTTTCCAGCGTGGCTGGTGCCCGTGTGCAGAGCGACCAGGATATGGCCTTTGCCTCTGCGCGCCTCAACTCACTTGAGGAGATGGAGCTGCTCGATGGTGTGGACACCGATCAGGAGCTGCAAATGCTGATGCTGGTGGAGCAATCCTATGCGGCCAATGCCAAGCTGATTCAGGCCGTGGATGAAATGATGCAAGAACTGTTGAGGATCTCATGACCATTACATCGATAGGTGACATGGCGCAGCACATGATGAACACGCGCCGCACAACTTCGGTTAAGCAGGACCTCAACCGGCTGGCTTATGAGCTGGGCTCGGGCCGCAAGGCGGATGTGGCGAAGGCGTTAAAAGGCGATTTCAACATGCTTGCGGGTGTGGAGCGTCAGCTGACCGTTTTGGAAGGCTATGACATTGCGGCCAAAGACGCGTCGCTGTTTCTGGAAACCGCGCAGTCCACTCTGGATCAGATCCAAACCGTGACCGGTGATCTGGGCCGCGATCTGTTGTCTGCCTCTGAATCCGGCCTCTCGGCGTCTGTGGTCAGTGTGGCCAAAACCGCGCGCAATGATTTTGATGCCATTGTCAGCGCGTTGAACGGGCGCGTGGCAGACCGCTCTCTCTTTGCCGGCACCGCCACCGACGGCGCACCGTTGATTGACGCCAACAGTATGATGACGCAGATTTCTGCAGCTGTTGCAGGGTCGGCCACCATTTCCGACATCGTGACCGCGGTGGATGATTACTTTATGTCCGCTGGTGGTGGTTTTGAAACCGGTGCCTACACCGGATCTCTCAACGATCTGGCACCGATGCGCCTGAACGACAACCAGTCGGCGGACTTTAATGTCCGCGCCGACAGCACAGAGCTGCGCGAAGCGATGCGCGATTCCGCACTGGCCGCGCTGGCCTTGGATCCGGGCCTGAACCTGGACCTCACCGAGCAGAAACAGCTGATGGAAATTGCCGGTGAGCGGCTTTTGACTGGTCAGGACAACCTGACAAGCGTGCGCGCGGACATCGGTTTTAACCAGGAACGTGTCGAGAATGCGATGGCGGAGAATTCTCTGTCGCGCAGCTCGATGCTGATGACGCAGAGCGATCTGCTCTCTGCGGACCAAACGGATGTGGCGGGCAAGCTGCAGGCCGTGCAGGTGCAACTTGAGATGGTCTACACGATCACGGCCCGTCTCTCCCAACTGACGTTGGCAAACTATGTAAGGTGAATGATCTCATGGGCTTAGCAAGAATGCTACTGCTCCTCGTACTGATGCCAGTGATGGCAGCAGCAGCGCCGATCCGGATCAAAGATCTGGTAGAATTTGACGGTGTACGAGGCAATGATCTGGTTGGCTACGGTTTGGTGGTTGGCCTGAACGGAACCGGGGACGGTCTGCGGAATGCGCCGTTTACCGAAGAAATTATGAGCAATATTCTTGAACGGTTGGGTGTGAACATCACCGGCGAGAACATGCGTCCCAAAAATGTGGCGGCGGTGTTTGTAACCGCAACGCTTCCGCCCTTCGCCCGTGCAGGCGGCACGGTGGATGTGACCATTTCGGCGATTGGCGATGCCAAAAGCCTGTTGGGCGGCACATTGGTAATGACGCCGATGAATGCGGCCGATGGTGAGATCTACGCAGTCGCCCAGGGCACGGTGATCGCAGGGGGCGTGGCAGCCGAAGGCGAGGCCGGCGGCGTCGTCAAGGGCGTGCCCACGTCGGGTGTGATCCCCTCCGGCGCCCGCATTGAGAGAGAGATCGACTTCGATTTTTCCACGCTGACCAACATGCGTCTGGCGTTGCGGGAGCCGGATTTCACAACAGCCGGTCGGATTGAAGAGGCGATCAACCGCAACTATGGCCGCCGTGTGGCGCTGATGCTGGATGCGGGCACCGTACAGGTCGACATTGATCGCACCAATCAGGCCTCTCCAGCCCACGCGCTGAGCCAGATCGAGAACATCTCTGTGGAGCCTGAACGCAAGGCGCGCGTGGTGGTCGATCAACGCTCCGGCACCATTGTGATGGGCGACGACGTGCGGATTTCCCGTGTGGCGGTTTCCCAGGGTGGCCTAACGCTCAGGGTGCAAGAAACCCCGCTTGTGGTGCAGCCTAACCCGTTTGCCGATGGCGAAACTGTGGTGGTGCCGCGGACTGAGGCGGAGATTGACGAGGATGAAGGCATTGGCCTCGCGGAGGTGCCGATGGGCACATCGCTGAGTGAAGTGATCGAAGGTCTGAATGCGCTGGGCGTGGCCCCGCGGGATATGATCGACATCCTCAAGAGCATCAAAGCAGCGGGTGCGCTGCACGCGGAGTTCATTGTGCGCTAAGGCCACACAACAAGACACGCGCGAGGGGCGGCATGTTAGGGCATGTCGCCCTTTTTGATGCGCGTGGAGGGGTGCCGTAGCTGGGGGGAGTGTGGGGTCAATGAGGACCCGCGGTGCGTAGACGTGGGGCAGCTTGCCGCCCCCAACCGCCGGCGGTGTCAAAGGCTTGACTGTCTGAAGGGGGGAAGGCGCTCCTAAACCTTTCAAGCCCACGTTTGCATGGCTGCGTGAACAGTCCTTGTGCAGTGGATCTTGGAAGGTACGAGGACTAAGCTTGAAGCGCCGACTGTACGGCCGAGGAAGGCGTGTTGCGGTGACCCACGTGACGCAGCAAGCAGTCGACCAGATCGGCGCGGCGGATGGGCTTGGTGAGGAAATCATCCATGCCAGCTTGCAAACAGGCACGTTTTTCAGCCTCAAACGCGTTGGCGGTCAGCGCAACGATGTGCGGCTGTTGCACGGCGCTGGCGCGAATGGCTTCGGTAGCTTCGATCCCGCTCATATTGGGCATCGACATGTCCATGAAGATCAGGTCTGGCGGTGTTTCCAGCGTGGCTTCGACCGCCTCATAGCCGTCATTGGCAAACCGCAGGGTGATGGGCAGGTGTTCCAGGTATTTGGAGATCAGCAACCGATTGGTGCGGTTGTCCTCGGCCACAAGCACGTTGAGGCCGGCGAGGTCCACTGCGTCATAATTCTGCACTTCGTTGGCCTTGGCTTCGGTCACTTGTGGCGCACCTGCGGGCGGCAGTTCAACGGGCAGGCTCACCTGGAAACGGGAGCCTTCGCCAAACTCGGAGGTGACGGAGATTTCCCCACCCATGCGTTCGGTCAGGATGCGACAGATCGAGAGGCCCAGACCGGTGCCGCCAAAACGGCGGGTGGTGGAGGTTTCGGCCTGAGTAAATTCGTCAAAAATGGCGGCAAGCTTTTCTTTGGGGATGCCGATGCCGGTGTCCTGCACGGCAAAGTTCAGTGTCAGCGCCGCCATGCTGTCGTCCTCGTCGAGACCGTCCATCCAGACGTCGACGTCAATTTTGCCAAATTCGGTGAATTTTGTAGCGTTGCCGATGATGTTGGTTGCAATCTGGCGCAGGCGCACGTCATCCGCAAAGAGGTGCGCGGGCACATCTTCGGCGATGTTCAGATTAAGTCCAATGCCCTTGTCATAGGCGGCAGTTTCCAAAAGGCGCAGCGTTTCCTCAAAACAGGCGCGGGTGTCAAAGATGCTGTTGGTAATCTGCAACTTGCCTGCGTCCAGTTTGGACAGGTCGAGAATGTCGTTGATGATCGTCAGCAGGCTGCGCGAAGAGCCGATGATGGTATTGGTGTAGTCATCCTGTTCGTCGGTCTGTTCGGTGTCCGACAGCAGGTCGGCCATGCCAATGATGCCGGTGAGCGGTGTCCGGATTTCATGGCTCATGTTGGCCAGGAAATCAGCCTTGGTGCGGGCTGCTTCTTCGGCGGCCTGGCGGGCTTTGCGCATGGTGTTTGAGTGGTCTTTTATGGCTGTGATGTCGCTTGCGATGGTGACAAAGAACTCCACTTCGTCATCGGCGTTTTTCACCGGCAGCATCTGCATTTCGCCCCAGCGTTCGCGGCCGTCCGCGAGTTTGTGACGCACCTCAATTTTTCCGTCTCCCCCCTTCCGCATCGCCTTGGCTACTTTCTTGGTGATGTCGGTGTCCGCATTGGTGAGCTGAGCCAAAAGGCTGGTGGGCTTGCCAATGATGTCCTTGGCCGGGATGCCTGTCAGGGTGGTAAAAGCCTCGTTCACCCATTCGATTTCCTGCGCTGGATTGGACAGGATCACCGCATCGTTGGTTTTGCGCGCCACCATGGACAGGCGCTGCAACTCGTTGCGATGCTTGCTGAGCGCGTCATTGGCGGCGGTGAGGTTTTTCTGGCTGCTCTGCAACGCCTCGGTTTTGCGGAAGTTGTCGACGCCGGCTTTGACAAAGGAATAGCACATGTAGCCCATGCTGATGACCACCATCAGCTCCGGCACATTCACATGCGGCATCGCCATTTCACCGCCAAAGCGGATCGCCTGAAGCACCAGCAGGAAAAACGGTGTCAGGACAAACAAGACCATTTTGAAGATGGCGAGCTTTGGGTTGGTTGGCAGAATCAGCGCGCCGTTGACAATGCCCATGCCCAGCACCCCTGCGACTCCCATGATCGAAGCCTCTTTGCCGATCACGACCACGTAGAGCGTCGTAGCAAGGAACATCGAGATGGCTTGAAACGCGCCGCTCATCACTGCGGCGCGCAGGAGGACAGCGTGGCTTTCCCCGGCCCGTAGACGGGCAGGAATGCGGCGCAGCACCCACATGTCGACGGCCTCGCCAATAAGCAGCATGGCTGTGGCGCATCCCCCAACAACTGGTCCGGTGGCCAGAACGATCATCAACGCACCCAGGGAATAGATCACGGCACGCTGTTTCAGAGCGCGCACACGCTCTGATGCATATTGCACCAATAGACCGCGCTGGCGGGCTGCCAGCTTGGCCGAGCGTCGCAACTGTTGTCCGGGGTCTGCCACCATAGTTCACGCACCACATAGTCTTTGGTGAAGCATGCATACCGTGACAGTGTTAATTTAATCACTCGGGTGCGGACGTAACGCTATGACTTCTAATAAAATTTTCGGGAAGCATGCGTGATCTAGCGGTGTCGTGTTGCAGGTATTGTCCCCCAAATCAGTCGAATTGATGTGTTGGCCCTGCATGCATTTTGCAGTCTTTCCCCTTGTTTGTTCATAATGCTTCTGTATTTGGATATTTCAGAAACTGAAATACCTTAGGGATTCGCGCGTGCCCGACGATTTATTTTCCAACACCGATCTGCCGGACGAGTTTCTGGCGATCATTGGTGTCTTTGCCCTGTTCAACCAGATTGAGGCGGAATTGGAAGACATCAACATCGATCCGCCCCTCACCAAAATGGAGCGGCGGATTCTGGTGTTTATGGACCGGCCCAAACGCATGGGGGTTTTGGCGGAGGACACCTTCTGCATTCCCTCGGCCATCACACCGGTGGCGGACGCGTTGGAAGAACGCGGGTTTGTGCAGCGTACGCGTGATCCGAAAGATCGGCGCGCGCTTGTGTTAGAGTTGACCCCGGAAGGGTTGGCGGCGCGGGCCACGTTGATGGACGCGGTGCAGATCCGGTTCCGCGAGATTTGCGGCATGACCGTCGATGAAATCTCCCAGTTTGCCAAATTGGCTGTAAAGGCCATGCCCGGTGCCGTTGCGGCCGGGTTGTTGGAGGAAAAAGAATGCTGAAACAGTTTGGAAAAATCTGCGCCGCAACGGCGATGATCTCGGTGAGTGGTGCAGTCGCAGCCCTAGCGCAAGACGTGCTAAAACCGGTGAAACTCATGGTGGTGAGCGAAGCGCCGGTGGCCTTCGAGCGGCAGTTCTTTGGTCAGGTGAAGGCGCGTCAGTCGGTGGATTTGGCGTTTCAAGTTGGCGGGCAGATTGTCGACTTCCCGGTGACCGAAGGTCTGAATATTGGCGAAGGCGATGTGATTGCGCGGCTCGATCTGGAGATCTTCGAGTTGCAGCTCAATCAGGCGATTTTGCAGAAAGAACAGGCAGATCGCACGGTGGAGCGCCTCAACAAGCTGCGCGGCAACACGGTGAGTCAGGTGACCTTGGACGACGCGGAAACGCAGGCGTCTTTGGCACAGATCGCGGTGAAAAACGCGGAATGGTCCTTGCGCCATGCCACGTTGAAAGCGCCGTTTGATGCGCTGGTGTCCAGCCGCAATGTGGAGCTGTTCACCACCGTGAGCGCGGGCAGCCCGGTGGTGCGGATTCACGACCTGAGCGAGCTGCGCATTGAAGTGGATGTGCCTGAAATCCTGTTCCAACGAGCGGGCAATGAGCAGAACGTGACCATCAAGGCGCGCTTCCCCGGAAACGACGAGGAATTTGACCTGCAAATCCGTGAGTTTGACGCGGAGACCAGCAGCGTGGGCCAGACCTTCCGCATCACTTTTGGCATGACGCCGCCTGAGGACAAAGTGATCCTGCCGGGCTCGTCCGTAACCGTAACTGTGAGCGCGACGGAACCCTCCTCTGGCATTTTGGTGCCGCCAACGGCGATTGTGGTGGATGACAAAGGCGCAACTGGTGTGATGCGGTTTGACCCAAAGGGCGGCGACGAAGGCAAAGTGACCTGGGTGGCCGTGGAAAGCGAACCGGCCACAGCGGGCATGGTACGTATCAATGCGGGCCTGAAAGACGGTGACGAAGTGGTGCTGACCGGTGGCGGTGCCTTGAGTGACGGCCAAGCCGTGCGCCGCTTTGTCGGCTTTGGCAACTGAGGGCGCGGGCGATGGTCAATATTGCACGCGGATCCATTGATCGGCCGATCTACACATGGATGATCATCCTGATCTTCCTGATTGGCGGTGCGGTCAGCTTTTTGAACCTGGGACGGCTGGAAGACCCGGCCTTCACCATCAAACAGGCGGTTGTTGTTACTCAATATCCGGGGGCCACATCGGAGCAGGTGGCGATTGAGGTGTCCGAACCTCTGGAATCCGCCATTCAAAAGATGGAAGAGGTGGATTACATCACCTCGATCAACCAGCCGGGTGTGTCGCAGATCGATGTGCACATCAAATCGACCTATGACGGCAATGAGCTGCCGGAAGTCTGGACGCGGCTGCGGGCCAAGGTGGCGGACGCGGGGCGGCATCTGCCCACTGGTGTAAGTACACCGCTGGTCAACGACAGTTTTGGCGATGTGTTTGGCATCTTTCTTGGTGTGACCGCCGAGGGGTTCTCTGATGCGGAGAAACATGAACTGGCGACGTTTCTACGACGTGAGTTGTTGACCGTGGACGGCGTGGCGGATGTCGACATCCAAGGCCTGCCGGAAGAGGCGATCTTTGTCGAGCCGGATCTGGCGCTGTCGGTGAACCAGAACATTTCGTTGAACGCGATTGCGGGGGCGATCGCCAATGCGGACGCGGTGAATGCGGCTGGTACCGTGACAATCGACGGTGCCCGCACGCGCATCATGCGACCGGATGGGTCCGACACGGTATCGGAAATCGCGGGCCTGTCGCTGGGCCAAAACGGCAAGGTGGTGAACCTTGTTGACACCAGCCGTGTGTTTCGGGATCGGGTGGACAATCCGCGTCAGATCATTCGCTTCAACGGTGAAGAGGCCTTCACGCTTGGTGTCGCCGGTATTGCTACGGAAAACATTGTGGTGGTGGGCAAGCGCGTCGATGAAAAGCTGGCGCAGATGGCTGGCGATATTCCCGCAGGTGTCGAGCTGCACCCGATCTATCAACAGCACGTGGTGGTGGAAAAAGCCTCCAACGACTTCCTTGTGAACCTTGCGATGTCGGTGGCCATTGTGGTTGCTGTGCTGGCAGTCTTCATGGGTTGGCGCGCCGCCGTGGTGGTGGGGGTGACCCTGTTCCTGACGGTGGTGGGCACCTTCCTGTTTATGGGGCTGTTCTCCATCGAGATGGAGCGGATTTCCCTTGGCGCGCTGATCATTGCGATGGGCATGTTGGTGGACAACGCGATTGTGGTCGCCGAAGGTATGCAGATTTCGATGTTGCAGGGCAAGAACAGCCGCGAAGCAGCTGACGAGGCTTCTGGAAAAACCCAAATCCCGCTTCTTGGGGCAACGATCATTGGCATCATGGCCTTTGCCGGCATCGGTCTGAGCCCGGATGCGACCGGGGAATTCCTATTCTCGCTCTTTGCGGTAATTGGCATTTCGCTTTTGCTGAGCTGGGTGCTGGCACTGACCGTGACGCCGATGCTAGGCCACTACCTGTTTAAACAAGGCAAAGGTGGCGAGGGCGACGCTTATGGTGGGCTGATTTTCCGCATGTATGGCGCAAGCCTGCGGCTGGCGCTGAAGCTGCGGTGGTTGGTGATTGTGGGGCTGATTGCCGTCACGGCGGTGTGCTACGCGGGCTTTGGTCTGATGAAGCAGCAGTTCTTCCCGGACAGCAACACGCCGCTGTTTTTTGTGCACTACAAGCTGCAGCAGGGCACGCTGATTTCGACCACGTCGGATCAGATGGCGGTGCTCGAAGAGTGGTTGGATGGGCGCGACGATGTGGTGAGCTACGCCACCTTTGTGGGGCAGGGCGCGACGCGGTTTATGCTGACCTATGAGTCCGAGAAGGCCAACCCAAGCTATGGCCACATCATTGTACGGGCTGAAAACCTTGAGGCGATTCCGCCATTGCAAAAGGATCTTGAGGCCTTTGGCGCAGAGGCTTTGCCTGAGGGTGAGTTCCGCACCAAGCGTCTGGTTTTTGGCCCAGGTGGCGGAGATCCAATTCAGGTGCGTTTCTCCGGCAGCGACCCTGTGGTGCTGCGCCAATTGGCGACCCAAGCGGCAGAGGTTTTGACACAAACCACCGAGGACATCACCAGCGTGCGTACCAACTGGCGCGAGCAGGAGTTGGTGATCAAACCGATCTACGCCACAGAGCGGGCGCAGACTGCCGGTGTGGACCGCGAAGACATCGCCGACATGTTCCAATTTGCCACCGACGGTCTGACCACTGGTGAGTTCCGCGAGAACGAACGTTTGATCCCGATCATCCTGCGGCGTCAGGCGGACGGGGCCTTTGGGCTGGTGGATCAGGTGGTGTATTCCACCACCTCCAACAGCTTTGTGCCGGTAGAACAGATGGTTGATGGCTTTGTGCACGAAACCCAAAACACCCTGATCCATCGGCGCGACCGCGTGGCGACCATCACGGTAGGGGCGGACATCCGCTCTGGCCTGACGGCGGCGCAAGTGCAGGCGCAGGTGACCGGGCCAATTGAGGCGATGGACATTCCGGTCGGCTACAAGATGGAATGGGGTGGCGAGCTTGAAAACAGCTCAGAGGCGCAGGAAAGCCTGGGCAAACAGCTGCCCCTGAGCCTGTTGATCATGGTGTTGATTTCGGTGCTGTTGTTCAACGCCATCCGTCAGCCGATCATCATCTGGCTGTTGGTGCCCATGTCGGTGAACGGCGTGGTTCTGGGGCTGTTGGGCACGGATATGCCGTTTACGTTTACGGCCTTGCTCGGCCTGTTGAGCCTGTCGGGCATGTTGATCAAAAACGGCATCGTGCTGGTGGAGGAAATCGACTTTGTGCGCGACGAAGGCCTGCCGATGCGCGAGGCCATTGTGAAAGCGAGCGTGTCGCGTCTGCGGCCGGTAATGTTGGCGGCGGTCACAACCATCCTTGGCATGGCGCCGTTGTTGACCGATGCGTTCTTTGTGTCGATGGCGATCACCATCATGGGCGGTTTGGCCTTTGCGACCATTCTGACGCTGATTGCTGCGCCAGTGTTCTATCTGGTGTTCTTTGGCAAAGAGGAACGGCGGGAGAAAAAAGCAGCGGCGGCTGCGGTGCCCGCCTGACGCGCAACATCATGAAAATCGAGAGGCCGTCCAAGTTGGGCGGCCTTTTGTTTTTTGCGCTAAGCTGGCATAGGGGCGGTCCCGGCCCGCGAGAAGGCACAAGACAAAGACATGTTGCGCAGCAGTTTGACAGTGATGGCACCGCAAAGACAGGAGGCATGCCGTGTTCCTGCCTGATGCCCCTTTGCCAGATGGGCTGTTCCGTTTCATTGCGCTGGACGTGGAGACTGCCAACCGCGATGCCGCCTCGATCAGCCAGATTGGTCTCGCCTGTGTGCGCAACGATGGCGGGATTGAGACGTTCTCCACCTATATCAATCCGGATCAGGCGTTTGCCGATTTCAACACCGAGCTGACCGGGATTGATGCGGGCACCGTGCGGGAGGCATCAAGTTTCGCGCAGGCCTGGCAGCGGATTCTGCCGCTGTTGTCACGGCATCTGATGGTGCAGCACAGCGGGTTTGACCAGAAAGCCATCACCGCCGCCTGTCGTGCTGCGGGGTTAAATGGGCCAAAGATGGAGTGGGCCGATAGCGTGAAGATTGCGCGCAAAGCCTGGCCCGAGTTTCGCGGCAATGGCGGGCATGGGCTTGGGCATCTAAAAAAGGCGCTGGGGCTTGAGTTTCATCATCACGACGCGGGTGAAGATGCACGGGCGGCAGCAGAAGTTGTGTTGCTGGCTGAAGAGCGGTTGAAGTGCACAATTGAAGAGATCACCGGCAAGATCAAGCACCTGCAGCTGACGTTTGAGTTCTGAGACCTTAGAGTCTCACGGCGCGGATTGCCCCATGCTCTCAATGCTTTGGATCAGATCTGTTGCGTGTCGCAAGGCCGTGGCTGTGGTGGTCACCATCGCTGGCAAAACCATCCATTCCAAAGACCAGGCGCTGCCGGAACGCTCCTGTTCATGCACGAGGGCGTGGTGCATGGCGGGAAGCTGCGTGGCGTTGTAGCGCGCCAAGGTGACCAGCAATTCGGCCCGCACCGGATTTTGTTTGTGTGGCATAGCGGAGCTGGTACCGCCGCCGGAGAAGCGCATTTCCTCCACGCTTTGCTGCGCCATCAGCGCGAGATCCTGTCCCATCTTGCCCAAGCTGCCAGTCACCATTGAGAGCCAGTTGGCGTAGTCGGTCAGGTTCTCACGTGTGGCGTGCCAGGCGCGGTCGGGGTTGGAGAGGTTGAGGTTTTTGGCTAAGGCGCGCGCGACGGCATCGCTGTGAGGCGAGAGGCTGGCGCGATTGCCAACCGGGCCGCCAAATTGCAGGGCCTCGACTTGCGGGCGCAGCGCTTTCAGGTGGTCTGCATGTGATGCCAGTGGGGCGTACCAAGTGGCAATGCGGTCTGACACCGAGATGGGCAAAGCGGCCTGCATGCGCGTGCGGCCCATCATGGTGGCGTTGCCCCAAGTGTCATTAAGCGCGTCGAGCGCTGATAGCACCTCCGCGATCTGCACCTCAAACCGCGCATTTGCGTCGCGCAGGATCAGCGAGACCGCCGTGTCGATCAGGTCCTGACTGGTGGCGCCGGTGTGGATGGCAGGGAGTGCAGAGGGGCGCGCGTGGGCTTTGAGTTGGCGGACAAACTCCGGCACGGGCAGGCCATCCTGCACCACATTTTCGGCGGCCTTCGCGAGGTCCGGTTGGAAGCTGTTGATGTCTTCCACCGCTTCCGCCACGACGGCGCGATCTACCACGCCAGCCTCTGCGAGCGCCTCGGCCAAGGCGTGCTCAAACTGGATAAACCCGTCGATAAACCGCGCGGTGTCCCACAGCGCCTCGCTTTCTGGATCAGAGAACAGCGGGCCAAACAGATGGGCGGCGTGGGTCATCGGGTTCATGGGCGGGGCCGATCAGGTTGCGGCGCGCAGGCCAAGGATTTCGCGCGCTTGCGCAGGCGTCGCCACAGGCCGTTCGTATTTCTCACACAGCTCAGCGGCGCGGGCGATTAGGGCGGCGTTGGAAGGCGCCAGCGTGTTGCGGTCCAGACGCACGTTGTCTTCCAGACCGGCCCGGGTGTGGCCGCCTGCGGCAATCGCCCATTCGTTCACGGTGATCTGCGCCGCGCCAATGCCGGCAGCGCACCATTCGGCTTTGGGCGCGCGCTCCTGCATCAGTTTCACGTAGAACTCAAACACTTCACGATCCACCGGCATGGCGTTTTTCACGCCCATGACAAATTGCACATAAAGCTGGCCGTAAAGTGTGCCCGCCTCATGATGACGGATGGCTTGCAGGATGTGGCTTAGATCAAAGGCCTCGATTTCCGGTGTGATTTCATACGTCTGCATCTCGCTGGAGAGCCAAGAAATCAGCTCCGGTGGATTTTCATAGACCCGCGTGGGGAAGTTGTTGGAGCCGACAGAAAGCGAAGCCATATCGGGGCGTAGCGGCAACATGCCACCGCGTGCCTGACCCGCGCCAGAGCGTCCACCCGTGGAGAATTGGATGATCACGCCGGGACAGTGTTTTTCCAACCCTTCTTTGAGCAGGGCAAACTTCTCCGGATCGCTGGACGGCGTTTCGTCATCGTTGCGGACATGGGCGTGGATGATCGACGCGCCTGCCTCCACGGCCGCATGGCTGCTTTCGATCTGCTCGCTGACCATGGTGGGCACGGCAGGGTTGTCCGCTTTGGTCGGCACGGACCCGGTGATGGCGCAGCACAGGATGCAGGGTTTACTCATGGTGATCTCACTTGATTGGCCCCGTCCAAAAGACAGGGGCGGTCGTCAGATGTCAAAGAAGACTGTTTCGTTGTCGCCCTGAAGCGTGATGTCGAACCGGTAGACGGGGGCACCGTCGCGCATGTGGCGCTTGGCAATCAACGTGGCGCGGCGGTTTTCCCATTCGATGACGTTAAGCACAGGGTCCGTGGCGTTGGCCTCGGCCTCATCATCGAAATAGAGCCGGGTGTTCAGGCCGACATTAATGCCGCGGGCCACGATCCAGAGCGAGATATGTGGCGCCATCATTTGCCCGTTGCGCCCCATGACCCGTCCCGGTTTGACGGTGTCAAAGCCCCATTCGCCGGTGTCAAAATCGGTGATCACGCGGCCCCAGCCCTTGAAGCCTTCCTCGGTCTCACCGGCGTGTTCCGGATTCGGGTAAATGCCCTCGGCATTGGCTTGCCAGGCTTCGAGCATCACATCTTTCACCGGGCTACCGGTGCCGTCGATCACCAAGCCTTCGATGCGAATGTGCTCGCCTTTGGCGTTGGGGCCAGCGATGTCCCAGCCCAGTTCGCGTTCGTAGATGTCAAACCCTGCCGCGCCGGGGGCGAGGCCGATGTGCACATAGGGGCCAGCGGTCTGGGAGGGGGTTTCTTTGAGGTAGTCGAGTTTCTGCACCATGCTCAATTGCCCTCCATGCGGTTTTCAAACAGGGTGGAGCGTCGTCCGCGCAGCACGATGTCAAACTTATAGGCGATGCTGTCCAGCGGCACCGAGGCGTTCATATCAAGCGCGGCAATCAACTGCCCACGCGCAGCTTGATCCGGGATGGTGTTCACAATCGGGCATTTGGCGATCAGCGGGTCGCCTTCAAAATAGAGCTGCGTGATCAGGCGTTGGGCAAAGGCGGTGCCAAACACCGACACATGAATATGCGCCGGACGCCAGTTGTTGACCCAATTGCGCCAGGGGTAGGCGCCGGGCTTCACAGTGCGGAAGTAGTAGTAGCCGTTTTCATCCGTGATGGTGCGGCCACAGCCGCCAAAGTTTGGGTCAATCGGGGCCAGATAGGCGTCTTTCTTATGGCGATAGCGTCCCCCGGCGTTGGCCTGCCAGATCTCCACCAAAGTGTTGGGCACCGGGCGGGCGTTTTCGTCCAGCACACGACCATGCACAATGATGCGCTCGCCAATCGCGCTTTCGCCGGGGGTGGCGTAGTTGTGCAGCAGGTCGCGGTCCATCTCGGTCACATCGCCATGGCCAAAACGTGGGCCGGTGATTTCGCTGACGGTTTGCTCCAGACTGATCAGCGCGTTTTTCGGGGACCGCGCCACGGAGGTTTTGTAGTCCTGCGAAAAAGCAGGCGGGTGCCATTCCCGGTCACGCTGATAAAATTCCGCGGGTTTGCTCATAGTGTTGCTCCTCCCCTGCGCGCATAGAATGCGCGATCAGCCCATCTCTGCAAAGGTCTGTTTTGCCAGTTTGATGGCGTGGTTGGCTTTGGGCACACCACAGTAAATTGCCACGTGCTGAAACACCTCCATCACGTCTTCCTGGCTGGCCCCGGTGTTGACGGTGGCGCGGATGTGCATCGGGATTTCGTCAAAGTTGCCGGTGGCCGCGAGCAAGGCAAGGGTCAGCATGGAACGCTCCCGCAGGCTGATCGCATCGCTGGCCCAGACCGTGCCCCAGGCGCCTTCGGTGATCAGGGTTTGAAAAGGCGTGTCCAGCGCAGTTTTGTTGGCCTCGGCCCGATCCACATGGGCGTCACCCAGAACCTTGCGGCGGACCTTCATACCGGTGGCGAATTTGTCAGACATGGCGTGTCTCCTTTGTCTGGCCCAATCAGTAGGGCAGGCCCACATAGTTTTGGGCAAATACCTTTTGCGCGGCGTCGTTGCTGCGCAGGAAGTCGATCTCGGCGCGCTGCATCTTCAGATCGAACTCGGACTGATCCGGGTAGCGGTGTAACAGGTTGGTGGTGGACCAGCTGAAGCGCTCCGCCTTCCAGATGCGCGCCAGCGCCCGTGTGGAATAGGCGTCGATGCCCGCGGTGTCCTTGTCCCGATAAACCTGCACGAGACCGTGGTAGAGGTAATGAATGTCAGAGGCGGCGGTGTTGAGCCCCTTGGCGCCGGTTGGCGGCACGATATGGGCAGCATCACCGCAGAGGAACAGACGACCCCAGCGCATCGGTTCGGTCACAAAACTGCGCAAAGGCGCGATGGACTTCTCAATGGATGGGCCAGTCACCAGCGCCTCAGCGTGGCGGCTAGGAATGCGGCGTTTGAGTTCGTCCCAAAAGGCGGCATCGGTCCAATCGTCGGGCGAGTCGCTGAGCGAACATTGGATGTAGTAGCGGCTGAGGTTGGCGTTGCGCATGGAGCAGAGGGCAAAGCCGCGTTCCGACCAGCTGTAAATCAGCTCGTCATGCACAGGGGGCGTTTCAGACAGCACGCCCAGCCAGCCAAAAGGGTAGACCTTTTCATATTCGCGGCGCACGGACGTGGGGATGGTCTGGCGGCTAACGCCATGGAAGCCATCACAGCCCGCGATGTAATCACAGTCGATCCGGTGCTCGCTGCCGTCCACGTGGTAGGTCACGTATGGCGCGTCACTTTTGGCGTCGTGGATCACCACGTCCTCGACATTGAACACCAGATTGCCGCCCTCAGCCTCACGTGCGTCATAGAGATCGCGGGTCAGCTCGGTCTGACCATAAACCATGACGTTTTTGCCGGTGTGGTCGTGAAAGGAGATGCCAAACTCTTCTTCGCCATAGGCAATCACCGTGCCGGTGTGGGTGAAGCCTTCGGCATCCATGCGGGCGCCGACACCGGCCTCGCGCATCAGATCCACAAAGCCTGTTTCCAGGATGCCCGCGCGGATGCGCCCCAGCACGTAGTCGCGGGTTTTGCGCTCCAGAACAATGCTGTCGATGCCTTTGCGGTGCAGCAGTTGTGAGAGCAAAAGCCCAGACGGACCGCCGCCGATAATGCAAACCTGAGTGCGCATAAAAGTCCTCCTGTTGGCAGTTTGACTTCCCAAAAGCGAAAAGTAAAATGAGCTATTGTCATTTTTAGTTATCAAAAACGAGCATCAAGCCATGATCGATCGGCGCATCAAGTTCCGTCACATCCAGTGTTTTGCCGAGATTGTCCGGCACAACAGCTTAAAATCGGCGGCACAGCATCTGAACCTGACACAGCCCGCGATTTCTAAGACGCTGAAGGAGCTGGAAGAGGTTGTTGGCTCCGATCTGTTGGTGCGCAATCGCGGTGGTGTCAGCCTGACCAAACAGGGCGAGGTGTTTTTGCACTTTGCCCAGATGAGTCTGGCCGCTTTGCAACAGGGTCTCAACGGTGTGGCGCAGATGGAGGCGGCGGGGCAGGTCAGCCTCTCGGTTGGCGCCTTGCCCAGTGTGGCGGCGCGACTGATGCCAGAGGTGGTACAGGCCTTTGCCGAGCTGGCACCGGATGTGACGCTGCATGTTCATGACGGGCCACACGGCTACCTAATTGAGGAGTTGCGGCGAGGGAGGCTCGATGTGGTGATTGGGCGCATGGGCGCGCCGGAGGTGAGGCGCGGCATCGCGTTTACGCAGCTGTATGACGAGCACGTAGAGTTCGTCGTGCGCCGGGGGCATCCGCTGCTCGTGCAGCCCGACATTCATCGTTTGGGTGATTGGCCGGTAATCTTTCCGCCGGAGGCCTCGGCGATCCGGCCATTGGTGGAACGGGCGCTGGTGGCACAGGGCGTGGGGGAGATTGGCAGGAAAGTCGAAAGCGTGTCCGGGGCTTTTGGCCGGAACCATGCGCTTTCCCATGACGCTGTTTGGATCATCTCGCATGGGGTGGTGGCCAAAGAACTGGAAAGCGGCGCGCTGGTGCGGCTGCCTTTTGACACCTCGCTCACCAAAGGGCCGGTTGGTTTGATGGCCCGCATAGAAGGGCAACTATCTGCCACTGAATCTCTTTTCCGGCGGGTTTTGACAGAGGTTGCGGGGCGCATTGGCTAGTCGACAGGCCGGTTTTAGTGATCCGGCGTTTTTCCGCCTGTCAGCTTTTGATTTTGGCAAAAAAACCACCATATTGTGGGGGACAACAAAAAACGAATGAGGTGATTGCATGAAACTTATTTTGATCCCGGCAATGGTAGGTAGCTTGGCCGTTCTGTCCGCATGTGCCGGTGGTGTAACCGAAAAAGACATCGGTTGTGCTGGCGCTACTATTACAGGTGCAGTGGTCGGCGGTGCTTTGGGCAACCAGCTCGGCGGCGGCTCCGGTAAAGACATTCTGACAGCCGGCGGTGCTGTGGCCGGTGGTGCAATCGCGAACAACGCTGCGGGCTGCTAAACTGGTCTGACGCAGCCATGAAACACAATGACGGCTGGCACTCTTTGCAGCGTGCCAGCCGTTTCTTGTTGTATGCATCGATTGAAAGACACAGCGAACCCGTTCGCGGCAGCTTCCAGAATTCAAGCGAAATTTTCGCAGCAGATACCCATAGAAGCGCGCATTGAACGCCAAAAGAGTTCGCGAAACTCTCACACACGATCGTTCGGCTGGCCTTCAAACAAAAGGCATTTCTCCGCTCGGCGAAACGACCCGATTTTCTAAGGTCTTGATTGCAAAATCAGTGACTTTTGGGGAGCGCGAAATTCGGGGTAAAAAGCGAGAGTTTCCGCGGAGTTTAGGCCTAGCGGGAAGGCCTGATCGGCAAATTTCGGTGTCAGCGATGCTCTCATTGCCATTTTTCTTTCCCGCGGCGGCAAGCGTAGCGAAGAAATGCTGACGTCACATAGACTGTCCAAATGGATCTCCGATTGGCTCTTTCAGAGACGAGCCGTCTGGGTTTGCCAAACTCGGTGCTGCAAAATCAACAGGCGCCGTGTGTTATCGGGTCGCGGTCCACTCAATGCAGCCGGACTGCCGCCTAAATGCTCAGAGCTGCTCCCAAATTCTGCGTCCCACTGTGCCCAAGTGGTGGCCTGCGCGTTTGGTCAGGCAAATGGGTAAGGATAGCTCACCGAGCGTGGACAGCTTCTCAAGGCTGCCAGCAGAAATCTCCTGTTCGACCATGTGATCAGGAAGACGTCCCCAACCTAAGCCTGCCAAGATCAACTCCTTCTTCGTCGCCATGTCGGTTACGAACCATTTGGGAGCGTCGCCTAACAGTCCGGTATCAGGTGCCTCTTCATCGCTGGATTTGACGACCACCTGAGGGTGGCGTCCGAGCTCGGTTTTGCTGACCAGCGCAGGATTCGAACCTACCAATTCAGGGGCTGCCACCAATGGGAAGCTCATCTGAGTGATTTGGCGGTAATCGATGAACGGGCTGCGTGTCGGGGCTGCGAAGATCGCGATGTCGACCTTTTCAGCCATCAATTGCCGTTCACCCGAGGCCGTTTCGATCTCCAGATCCAATGTGGTCGAGGGAAATTCGCGCTTCAGCTCCTTCAGCAATTTGGCCAGACGCGGAATGGGGAAGTTGCTGCTAACGCCAATGCGCAACTCGGTTTCCACTTCTCCCTTCAGGTCCCGCACGAAATCTTCGAATTGCTGTGCCTGGTCCAGCAAATGACGGATCTGCGCGAGCAACGCTCTGCCCTCACGTGTCAGCGTCGGGCGATAGGTCGACCTGTCAAAGATCTGGACCTGATAGAAATCCTCCACTTGCTTGACCGAATAAGACACAGCAGATCTCGCCTTGTTCAGCTTTTCGCTGGCCAGTTGGAAACTGCCGGTGTCGCAGATCGCAGCAACAACGTTGAGATGGTCGAGATTTGTCATCGTCTAATTTTATGACGGAGTTTCTCGGAAAGCTATGCCTTTTCCTGACGTACTGTGGGCGTATTCCGATGTCAGACGACAGAAACGCGGACATCCGACATGACCAATGCAGACATCTCTGCCGATTTCCCTTTCGCCTCGCGGTTTGTCGAGGTGATGGGCAGCCGGATTCACTATGTGGAAGAGGGCCTGGTCGCGCTTCAGGCACTTGGGCAAGTCACGCATATCGTCAAATTGGGCGGTTATCACCTGGGTGCACAGAACGGGTTAGACGATCCCCTCTACGTGCGCCGCTACGGTGCAACGCTCTGGGCATTGGCGGGGGTGGACCACAAGGGCGGCCTGAAACCGGACCACATTCTGCAGGTGGGGGGTGAGATGCCCGCACCGGGCTTGTCGCTTTTCACCTACGAGACATCGACCTTGCCGGAAGGCATGTTCCTGCTGGAGCGCGAGGACGGCATCCAGATCACCGCAGACAGCTTGCAGAACTGGACCAAGCCGGGTTCTTTAAACTTGCCAATATCGGCCCTGAGTGGCTGCGCTTTTGCATGCCGGACCTGCAAGAGTTCAACAGGGTGGCAGCATTACACTTCTGGCACATTCTGCCATCCCACGGCACACCGTTTCTGGGCAGCGCCAAAGAAGTGCTGTTGAAAACCTTCTCGACAACCCTTGGGCAAAAACCGCCCTACACATCGGAGTAACCCCAAGAAAATCCTTCTTATTGGAGCGTCCGGCATGATCGGGCGCGCGGTCTCGCACGCCCTGTCGGCCGGCCATGACCTGATCACCGCCTCGCGCAGCTCCGGCGACCTGCGTGTCGACATCTCCGACCCCGCCAGCCTGCGCGCGCTGTTTGCAAAGACAGGTCGGGTGGATGCGATTATCAGCGCGGCGGGCGACGGGGTGATGGCCCCGCTGGCCACCATGAGCGATGGCGATTTCAATCGGACCGTGGACACGCAGATGAAAGGTCAGTTGAACGTGCTGCGTCTGGGCCTGAGTGCGGTCGCGCCGGGCGGATCAATCACACTCACCTCCGGTGTAGCCGCTCAGAACCCCATGCCATCCACCAGCGCAATTGCGGCCTCCTGCGCCGCGATCGAGGCATTCACCCGAACCGCAGCCACCGAGGTAGAGACCGTGCGGCTGAACGTGGTTTCGCCGATCTTTGTTAAGGAAAGCATGGAGCTTTTCGGTCTGCCCACAGATGGCGGCCTGTCTGCCGCCGACACCGCCAAAAGCTATCTCGCGGCCGTGGCCGGTGACATGCATGGCCAGATCCTGCCCACTCCCGACTTTGCCTGATCCCGAAAAAGGACTGCCAACATGAAACTCTCAATCCTCAAGCCCCTTGCCACTGCGCTTGCGCTGATTGCAGCCACTGCCAGCCACGCCGCCGACACCGCAACACCCGTTATGGAGCAATTGACTGGCACCTGGTTTGTCGAGGTTACTGGTGTGCTACCCGATGGCGGTGCCTATCAGAACATCATGAATGTGGATGCCGGCGGCACCGCAGACATTGTGGGCGGCTGGATGTTCGGCGCCGGTGGGATGAAGTTCACTGACAGCCCGGCCAGCATCACCAAGGTCGACGGCAACAGCTTTGAAATCCACATGTTTGACTTTCTCGCCGATGCCGTAACAGGCGCCCCCAAAGGTATGAACGTCACCGTCTATCGAGGTGAGATGCAGGATGGTGCTGACGCGTTCAAAGCTGAGGCGGATCTCTATTACTTGCCGTGCTCGGTCGACCACTGCCCGGCCCCAAACACCAAAACGCTCGGTTCGCCCGCCACGGTCGCGCAAGTTGTTGGCACGAGGCTCGCACTGCCCGGAACCCTGCAACGCTGATTCAAACCAATCATGACAGGCTCGGAAGAACCCGCTTTTTGGCGCGGTGGTGCCTGTCATACCGTCTCCCCTCATCAGGTGCTGAACAAACCGTCAGCGTTTACTGGGGCTTCTGAACGGCATCCGGTTCGCGGAGAAACAACTTTTTCCATTTGCAAGATATTTGCTTGACCTGGAACAGCTTGAACCCTTCCAACGGTGCGTGAATTGTTGACGTGAACTCGCAAGTCACTGCCCTCAGATTGAACAGCGCCCGCGTTGGCAGGGTTAATCGAGTTTCTCTCTAGCGCAGCTTATTGCGCAGATGGGAGGTCAGACCCCACGCATGCTGATGGGAATGGGACTGCTGATGGGGCTATGAGGTGTTTCATGCAATGCATCCAAAAATTCTGGCTGATCTGCTTTGGGTTGATATTGGGTGACGTCTTGGATCACCCCACGTTCCGGCTCCCCAATTTAGTGAGTACCTGTTCAGAGTTTCATCCCAATGGAGATCAACTTCTTACCAGTACGTTATGCGGAGGATCAGGGATGGAAACCGCCATGAAAATTGGGGAAGTAAAACTCTGTGTCCAAGCGTTTCATCGATGGAACAAGGCAGATGCAACCTGTCCTAGTTTTGGCTTCCAGAAGCGGGCACCGATTATGAAGAGGCAACGATAGGTAGCCCTATCGGAAGGGGGAAGCGCTTTTAACAGGTCGAATGGGTGCCCCAAAGCCAGGCTTTAGGGGGGGGCGCGCGCGGGGCCAACAAGGCTCAGAATCTGACGCCGACGGTTGTTTGGGGCGACCCTAGGTCGTTGCCGTCAATCACCGGGTCAAGACGAAGAATGGCGCGGCGTGTCGGAGTTTCTCGAAAACCTCTCTGCCAATTTCCATTTGGTTGACCGTGCCTTTGATGCCAACTGATTGCACCACCGCCTGAGGACAAGCCCGAAGGCGCCAGTCATGCCTCCGAAATATCCCTACAAATCCCCGGCCGAGTTCGACGGCGAAGTCTCCAGTTTCTACATAAGTCTGAAAGGCAACTTGGGCGCAGCCACGTGATTGCCAAGGCAGCCACCAGATTCTCAGCCTTCAAAACAATCGCCGCGCCCATGATAGGGCTGCGACGAACGTCAGCAGCCCAAGTCATATCTTGCTGTGTGCATCGACTTAGAAGTCGAGGTTTTCTACGCTCAGCGCGTTTTTCTGAATGAACTCGCGGCGCGGCTCCACCACGTCCCCCATAAGCTTGGTGAAGAGGTCATCCGCTTCGGCCATGTCCTCGACCTTCACCTGCAACAAAGTGCGGGCATCCGGGTCTAGCGTGGTTTCCCAAAGCTGATCCGGGTTCATTTCGCCCAGACCTTTGTAACGCTGCAGTGTCAGACCCTTTTCACCTTCCGCCAGGATCGCGGCCAGAAGGTCCAGTGGGCCATTGATGACTTGGCTACGGTCTTTGCGCACCAGTGTGGCGGAGGTGTTGTAGACCTCTTGCAGGCTTTCGGTAAAGGTGCCGGATTTGCGTGCCTCGCCGGACCGCAGCATTGGGCCGTCCAGTGTTCGCACCTCTTCTACGCCCCGCAAAATACGGGCCAGCTTGATGCCGTGATCTTGGGTGATACGGCCGGTCCAGCCGCGCTCATATTCCAGCGCAATCAGGTCCAAACGGGCAGCAACTTTGTCCGCCACACCTTGCAGGTCCGCATCCACCGCGCCGGGCACAAAGGCGCCCGCGATGGCGGCCTGTTCCAGAATGTGGCGCGGGTAATGGGTTGGGAAGGCGTCCAGAACCTGCTTGAGCTGGCGGGCCTCGGTGACAACACGCGCCAGATCCTGGCCGATCATCTCCGCTCCGGAGCCCAGCTTCAGTACGGCACCCTCGATGCCCTGGTTCACCAGATAATCATCCAGCGCCGCCTGGTCTTTCAGGTACACTTCGGATTTGCCCCGCGCCACTTTGTAGAGCGGCGGCTGTGCGATGTAGAGGTGACCCATTTCGATCAACTCCGGCATCTGACGGTAGAAGAAGGTCAACAGCAGGGTCCGAATGTGGGCACCGTCGACGTCCGCATCGGTCATGATCACCACTTTGTGGTAGCGCAGCTTGTCCACATTGAACTCATCGCGGCCAATGCCGGTGCCAAGCGCCATCACCAGGTTGCCGATCTCTTGGCTCGACAGCATCCGGTCAAAGCGCGCGCGTTCCACGTTCAGGATTTTACCACGCAGCGGCAGGATGGCTTGGGTTTTCCGGTCACGTCCAGTTTGGGCAGAGCCACCAGCGGAGTCACCCTCCACCAGGAAGACTTCGGTTTTGGACGGGTCTTTCTCGGAGCAATCTTTGAGCTTGCCAGCCAAGAAGTTCACATCCATTGCGGTTTTGCGGCGGGTCAGCTCACGCGCTTTACGCGCAGCTTCCCGTGCATGGGCCGCTTCGACAATCTTGGAGACAATCATCTTGGCGGTCTGCGGGTTTTCCTCAAACCATTCCGCCAGTTTTTCGCCTAGCAAGCCTTCGACCGCCGGGCGCACTTCGGAGCTCACCAGCTTGTCTTTGGTCTGCGAGCTGAACTTCGGGTCCGGCACTTTCACCGACAGCACACAGGTCAGGCCTTCGCGGGCGTCGTCGCCGGTGAAGCTGACCTTTTCTTTCTTTGCGATGCCGCTTTCCTGCGCGTATTTCTGCAGGGTCCGGGTCAGCGCGCCACGGAAACCTGCGATATGCGTGCCGCCATCCCGCTGCGGAATGTTGTTGGTGAACGGCAGCACATTCTCGTGGTAGCTGTCGTTCCACCACATCGCGACCTCAACCCCGATGTCGTCTTTCTCGCCGCGCACATAGATCGGCGTTTCCATCATCGGGGTCTTGTGACGGTCGATGTATTTCACAAACTCATTCACGCCGCCGTCGTAAAACAGTTCGGTGCGCAGCGCTTCGGCAGGGCGTTCATCTTCGATGATGATGCGCACGCCGGAGTTCAGGAAGGCCAGCTCGCGCAGACGTTTTGCCAGAGTCTCAAAGGAGTATTCGATGTTGGAGAACGTGTCGGTTGAGGCCATGAAGCGGACCTCGGTTCCGGTGCGGTCGCCACAGTCGCCGACCACTTCGAGGTGATGCGTACAGTCGCCGTGCTCAAACTTGGCGTAGTGCTCTTTGCCATTGCGCCAGATGCGCAGTTCCAGCCAGACCGACAGGGCATTCACAACCGAAACCCCCACGCCGTGCAGACCGCCGGAAACCTTGTAGGAGTTGCTGTCAAACTTACCGCCAGCGTGCAGCTGGGTCATGATGACCTCGGCGGCGGACACGCCTTCTTCCGGGTGAATATCCACCGGAATGCCACGGCCGTTGTCGCTCACCGACACGGAGCTGTCAGCGTGAATTTTCACGGTTACAGCGTCGGCATGGCCGGCCAGCGCCTCGTCGATGCCGTTGTCCACGACCTCATAGACCATGTGGTGCAGACCCGAGCCATCGTCGGTGTCCCCGATATACATGCCCGGACGCTTCCGCACCGCTTCCAAGCCTTTGAGAACTTTGATGGAATCCGCGCCATATTGCTCGGGATTTTGCGCGTTGTCAGACATACATGTCGCCCTTTTTCATTTCCGGATTTTATATCGGGTTTGGGCGGGGTTGTCACGCAAATGACAGGGATTTTTGTGATCTCACAAAGGGCGATCAGCGCGGTGTCGCTAAGCTGGAAATCCCAGCCTCATCCGTGACTTCGACATATTGGGCCCGGTCTCCCAAAGCCTCAAACAAACCGACCTCCGTGCCGGTCATCCAGGCCTGTGCGCCAAGAGCGCAAATCTCATCATAGAGCGCCGCGCGGCGGTCCGGATCCAGGTGCGCCGCCACCTCATCCAGCAGCAGGATAGGCGCGGCACCAATGTCGTCTTTCAGCGCCCGTGCATTGGCAAGGATCAGCGACACCAGCAGCGCTTTCTGCTCGCCGGTGGAGCAATCTTTGGCCGGTACACCCTTCTCGCGGTAGGTGCCCAACATGTCGGTGCGATGTGGCCCCACCAAAGTACGTCCGGCAGCGATGTCGCGGAAGCGACTCTCGGTTAGCGCCTCCAGCAGTTCGGCCTCGGTGCCGGGCATCGCGCCTTCGCTTTGCATCAGCTCCAGCTCGGCCACCGGAAAGGCGGTTTGCGTGGCCGCCTGCGCGTCCAGCAGCCGCTCCATGCTTGCTTCACGTGCCTGATGAATACGCGCGCCGGCCTCGGCCATCTGCCGCTCCAGCGCCACATACCAATGGGCATCGCTGATTTGCTCTTTCAAAAGCCGGTTGCGCTCTCGCATGGCCTTTTCATAGGCGAGGCTGGCCTCGGCATGTTCCGGGTAAAAACTCAGCGTCATGCGGTCGAGAAACCGCCGCCGCCCTTCCGCGCCTTCGATCCACAACCGGTCCATCGCAGGGATCAGCCACAACACCCGGCAAATCCGCCCCAGCTGTGTCTGTGGCGCGGCTTTGTTGTCGACATGCACCTGGCGCGCGCCGCCGTTCTCCGAGCGGATGTCGATTTCATAGGTTTGGTTGGTGGCTTGCAGCAGGCCGGAGAGTTTCCAGCCAATCGCCTCTGGTCGGCGTGTCATGTCCTCGGCACTGGCCCGGCGAATGCCCCGGCCCGGTGAAAACAGTGACACCGCCTCAAGGATATTGGTTTTGCCCGCCCCATTGGGACCAAACAAAGCCACAGGACGCGCATCACAGGTGAGCGCGCCCTTTTTGTGGGATCGGAAATGAGACAGGCTCAGGGATTTCAGAAACAGCTCAGACACGTGCCCGGCTTTCTCTTTCTTCAAATACCTGCGCCGCAGGCAACCGCGTCAGCGGTTTATACCCGCATCGGCATCACGACGTAGACGGCGGAGGTGTCACCCCCTTCGCGCATCAGGGTCGGATCGCCCGCGGAGTTGAACATGAAAACGGCGTTTTCGCGGTCTACCTGGCTGGCGATCTCCAGCAGGTACTTGGCGTTAAAGCCAATTTCCAGACGCTCGTCGTTATACGCCACAACCAGCTCTTCCTCGGCGGCACCGCTGTCCGGCGAATTCACGGACAGCACCAGACGGTCTTCATCCAGTTGCAGCTTCACCGCGCGGGACCGCTCGGAGGAAACGGTGGCAACCCGGTCCACGGCTTTGGCGAACTCGGCCGCATCCACTTCCAGCTTGCGGGTGTTGCCCTGTGGAATCACACGTGTGTAGTCGGGGAAGGTGCCGTCGATCACCTTGGACGTCAGGGTGATGTTAGGGGTGGCAAAACGCACTTTGGTTTCGCTGACCGATACGGCGATTTCCATATCGTCATCGTCCAGCAGCTTGCGCAGCTCGCCCACGGTTTTGCGCGGCACAATCACGCCGGGCATATCCGTGGCACCAGAGGGCAAGTCGGTGTCAATCCGCGCCAGACGGTGCCCGTCGGTGGCCACAGCGCGCAGGGCTTTGCCGTCTTCACCATCGGCCACATGCATGTAGACGCCGTTCAGGTAGTAGCGGGTCTCCTCCGTAGAGATCGCAAATTTGGACTTGTCAAACAGACGGCGCAGGGCCGGGGCTGGTGCGGAGAAGTTGGACGAATATTCGGAGGAGGCCATCACCGGGAAGTCTTCGCGCGGCAGAGTCGCCAGCGAGAAGTTCGATCGGCCCGCTTCCACGGTCAAACGACCTGCGGCGCTGTCGTCGGTGAGGGTCACCAGCGCGCCGTCGGGCAGCTTGCGCACAATTTCGTGCAGCGTGGTGGCGGCCACGGTGGTGGCACCGGCGCGCTCGACCATGGCGTTGGCCTTGTCTACCACTTCGATGTCCAGATCGGTGGCGCGGAATTGCACGGTGTCGCCTTCAGCTTCGATCAGCACGTTGGCAAGGATTGGAATGGTGTTGCGGCGTTCCACAACCGATTGCGCTTGGCTCACCGCTTTCAGCAGCACGGCGCGTTCAATACTGATTTTCATCCCATCACCCTCCGATTACCGGGACAGGCACCTTAACGAGGTGGTCTCACGGTACAAGTCTTTTCCTAGGTTTGTCTGTGAAGTCGCAGGGAGCGTCAAGCGCCAAGCGACCAAAAGAAAACACCGCGCCCAAGGGACGCGGCGTTTTGGTCACGTTTCACACGAAAACCTAGGCTTCCAGCGTGCGGCGCAGCAACTCGAGGTCCTCGGCAATCTGCCCATCGGAGTTGCGCAGCTCTTCGATGCGCTTCACGCCGTGCATCACGGTGGTGTGGTCGCGCCCGCCAAAGCGGCGGCCGATTTCCGGCAGCGAGCGGCTGGTCAGCTGCTTACAGAGGTACATCGCCACCTGACGCGGGCGGGCAAAGGTGCGCACGCGCTTGGGACCAATCATGTCGGACAGACGGATGTTGTAATGCTCTGCCACCTTACGCTGGATTTCTTCGACGGAGATCTTGCGCTCCGAGGCTCGCAGCACATCGGACAGACAGTCCTGGGTGAGCTCCATGGTGATCTCACGACCGACCAGCGAGGCAAAGGCAAACAGACGGGTCATCGCGCCTTCGAGCACACGCACGTTGGTGGAGATGCGGTGGGCAAGGAATTCCAGAACACCATCCTGAAGTTGCAGCTCAGGATACTGCTCGCGGTAGGTGTCGACCTTGTTTTGCAGAATACCAAGGCGGAGCTCGTAGTCGGTTGGGTGCAGGTCGACGACCAGACCGCATTGCAGGCGGCTCTTGATGCGCTCTTCGAGGTCCTTGATCTCGCCAGGGGCACGGTCAGCGGAGATGATGATCTGTTTGTTCTGATCCACCAGCGCGTTGAAGGTGTGGAAGAACTCTTCCTGTGTGCTGTCTTTGCCCGCGATAAACTGCACATCGTCGACCATCAGTACATCCACGGAGCGGAACAGCTCTTTGAAGTCCATCATCTTACGGTCGCGCAGGGCTTGCACAAAGCGGTACATGAACTGTTCGGCGGACAGATACAGCACGTTCAGATCCGGGCGCTGGGCCTGAAGCTCCCAGGCAATCGCGTGCATGAGGTGGGTTTTGCCCAGGCCCACGCCGCCATAAAGGAACAGCGGGTTGAAGGTCACCGGGCCGCCTTCACCCACGCGGCGCGCCGCGGCGTTGGCGAGCTCGTTTGGTTTACCAACCACAAAATTGTCAAAGGTGAACCGCGCATCCAGCGGCGCGCCGGTCATGCCCAAGTCACTGCTGTCGGAGGTGGCGGTCACAGCTGGCTTTGCAGCGGTGCTGGCTTTTTGCACAGTCGCCTTAGGCGCGGCGGCTGCGCGCGGTGCAGCGGTCTTGGCGGCCACTTTGAACTGCATGCGCTGCACGTCTGCGCCGTTCTGGTTCAACTGATGCAGGATCAAATCGCCATAATTTTGCGATACGTAGTTGCCGATGAAATTGGTCGGCACATGAAAGGTGGCCACGCCATCTTTCAGTTCGGAAAAATTGACAGGCTCAATCCAGGTTTTGAAATTATTTTGACCCACAGTCTTGAGTAGGTCTTGTCGGATGTCACCCCATGTGTCGTCAGTCATCTGTCCCCGTATTCCTTCACACGTCTTTTACGCCGGACTGTGCCCGGTCTCTGCCTTTATGTCCCGTGACACATCCCGCCAAGGCGCCGCGAACGGCAAAGCTGCGTCAGGCAAAACACAACCATGCCGGAGGTCCCTACTCTCCGGTTGCGTGTTGCCATCGGCGCGCTGATGCGCTGCTTTGTGGAACAGGTGAACACTCCCGGAAACCATGGCAACCGCACTCTCAATAAGCGCGGTCTGCTAAGTCACCCAGTATGGCAAAGCCACCGTGTGTCGGCGTCTGTCCCCCCCAAGGCGAAATGAATCGCTGAGAGAACCTAACAAGCTGGTGCCAAATCCGGCAACTGAACTTCGATCTTGACTCAGGAATTCGCCAAAAAGAATCTATCCACAGGTTATTAAGTGCCTGTAATAAAACAAACTTAATGAAAAATTTGATCCGTTCTAAGGCGAGGCATTCACAAGATTATCCCCGGGCGTTGTGGATGGAAAAACCGCTCGGACTAGGCTCTAAAACCCCGATTTTGTCTGCCTTTTGCGGGCAGTGGCCACATCTGGTTGTTGCGCCTCTGCCACAGCCGTTTTGCCGACCGGCGAGTCGCAAAAAAGGAATCGCCCATAGTTTCAGCACGACTCACTTACATCGGTTTGACTCTCTGGGTTGATCGACGTCCGCCCGCTCCCTATCCGGCTCTTGCTTGCACCAGCCTGTCCGTGCATTAACAGCCAGATGGCAAAGCAACTGGATTACCATACCATCCGGGAGATCTTCTCCCGGTTTGAGGCAGCCGAAGCCGAACCTGAGGGCGAACTCGATCACGTCAACGCCTATACGTTGGTGGTGGCTGTGGCCCTGTCGGCGCAGGCCACGGATGTGGGCGTGAACCGCGCCACCAAAGAGCTGTTCAAAATTGCGGACACCCCGCAGAAGATGCTCGACCTTGGCGAAGAAAAGGTGATCGAGCATATCAAGACCATTGGGCTCTATCGCAATAAGGCCAAGAATGTGATCAAACTCAGCCGCATCCTTGTGGATGACTACGGCGGAGAGGTGCCCAACTCCCGCGCGGCGTTAGAAAGCCTGCCGGGTGTGGGGCGTAAGACCGCCAATGTTGTGCTGAATATGTGGTGGCGTTATCCGGCGCAGGCCGTGGACACGCATATCTTCCGCTTTGGCAATCGCTCCGGTGTGTGCCCGGGAAAAGATGTGGTGGCGGTGGAACGGGCCATCGAAGACCAAATTCCCGTGGACTTTCAGCTCCATGCCCATCATTGGATGATCCTGCATGGCCGCTATGTGTGCAAAGCACGCAAGCCCCTGTGTGGCACCTGTCTCATCCGTGATCTCTGCCTATTTGAGGACAAAAACTTATGACGCAATACCAAGTGGTTGGCATCGGCAACGCCGTTGTTGACGTGATCAGCCAATCCGACGACAGCTTTCTGGACCTGATGGGCATTCAGAAAGGCATCATGCAGCTGGTGGAAAAAGAGCGCGGTGAGATGCTCTATGCGGCGATGACCAACCGCAAACAGGCGCCGGGCGGCTCTGTGGCCAACACATTGGCAGGTTTGGGGGCTCTGGGCCTGTCGACTGGGTTTATTGGGCGGGTCAGCGACGATGCACTGGGGCAGTTTTACGCCAGCGAGATGCAGGCGGACGGCACCGATTTTGTGAACCCGCTGGTGGCAGGGGATGAGCTGCCCACGTCTCGCTCGATGATCTTTGTCTCCCCGGATGGCGAGCGCTCGATGAACACCTATCTGGGGATTTCGTCCGAAGTGGGGCCAGACGATGTGTCCGATGATGTGGCCGGCAAGGCGCAGCTGCTGTTCCTTGAAGGGTACCTCTATGACAAACCAAAAGGCAAAGCCGCCTTTGAGCGAGCCGCGAAGCTCTGCCAAGACGGCGGCGGTAAAGCTGGCATTGCTCTGTCTGATCCCTTCTGCGTGGAACGTCATCGCGATGATTTCCGCCGGTTGGTGAAAGAACTCGACTTTGTGATTGGCAATGAACACGAATGGCAGTCGCTCTATCAAACCGACCTGAGCGCGGCTCTTGAACAGGCGGCCCAGGATTGCGGCATGGTTGTGTGCACCCGTTCTGGTCAGGACGTTGTGTTGCTGAGCGGTGACGAAGAAGCCACCGTGCCGGTGAATGAAATTGTGCCTGTGGATGCCACCGGTGCTGGCGATCAGTTTGCTTGTGGCTTCCTCTATGGTGTGGCCACCGGCCAATCGTTGGAAGTGTCGGGCAAAATGGGCTGTATCGCGGCGGCAGAGGTCATCAGTCACTACGGCGCTCGGCCAGAGGCGGACATCAAAGCGCTGTTTCAGAAGGCTGGTTTGATCGGTTAGAGAGCTATCTCAAAGTTCTGCGCTGGCGGCACCAATGGGAGCCTACGGCGGGGATATTGGGGGACCATGAATGGCAGGTGTTGGGAGCGCTCCGCTCGCCACGCCGGTCGACACTGCGCGATGCTTACGTTTTGAGCGGAGCGCCATTCACAGTCACGGCCATCGGCTTCCCAGCCTGTACCGCTTAAGTAGAATACCCGCTGGGTGGTTAATTTGCTGTTAACCGCCATTCACTGTCCGTAAGTATCCCGGGGTGAATTGGGCCATCCGGCCCAAGAGGGGCTGGCCCCGCTTACCGCAACGCCGCCAGCGCCATATCTGCCAGTTGTGCACTGAGATCGGCGACAAAAGTCTTTGGCTCATCTGCGCGTGGGCGATACCAGAACACCGGCGCGTTGATCAGAAGCAGAAGAGATTGCAACGCGATGGAGGTGTTTTGCGTGCGGAAGCTACCGTCTTTCATGCCGTTTTGCAGGACGTCCCGAAACAGATTCTCGTAAGCTTTCCGCTCCTGTTGGATTTGCGCAAACAGCTCCCGTTCCAGAGCAGTGGTCGATTTCTGTTGCACGCCGACATAGGACTGAATGATCACCTTGTGATAGGGCAGCGTGCGCAGGACCTCGGGAATATGGGTCAGGACCATCTGCCGTAAGTTCTCTCCCGGTGCGGCGTCCGGGGCAATCACCGGCGGCACTTTTTGCAGTACAAAATCCGCCGCGCGCAGGCAGACTTCGGCGAGCAGTACGCCCTTGGAGGGGAAGTGATGATAAATCCGCCCCTTCGTGGACCCAAGCTGACGCGCCACGTCGTCAATTGACGCGGTGTCCGCCCCCAACCGCATAAAGACTTCGGCGGCGGCATCCAAAATCTCGGCTTTCGAAGCACTCATCGCTGTCACTTTGGTGTCCGCCATAGGGCCTCACAGGATCTGACTAACGCAACGTCGCGCCATTCGCCTCCGTTGACAGCATACTCAGTAGTATGTTTGCCTCGCAGGTGCAATCTCCGCTCCACAAGGCGGAGGCCTTGGGAGGGGCGTTTGCATGGACATCGACACATTTCGCAGCGAGACCCGAGCGTGGCTAGACGCCAATTGCCCGGCGGACATGCGCACGCCGATGGGCGAGGACGACATCTGTTGGGGCGGGCGCAAGTTTGTGTTTCGCTCGCCAGCGCAAAAGCAGTGGTTGGAGGTCATGGCCGCCAAGGGTTGGACAGTGCCAGGCTGGCCCAAAGCCTATGGTGGTGGCGGTCTGAGTGGGGATGAACAAAAGGTCCTGACCGAGGAGATGCAGCGCATCAATGCGCGGCCGCCCCTACAAAGCTTTGGTATCTGGATGTTGGGGCCGGCTTTGTTGCAGTTTGGCTCTGAAGAACAGAAGCGCCACTACTTGCCCCAAATTGCGCGCGGCGAAATTCGCTGGTGTCAGGGCTACTCTGAGCCCGGTGCAGGCTCCGATTTGGCGGGGTTGCAGACCAAGGGCGTGGATAGGGGAGACCACTTTGAGGTCACCGGGCAGAAGATCTGGACCTCTTATGCGGACAAGGCGGATTGGATTTTCTGCTTGGTGCGCACGGAGCCGGATGAGAAGAAACACACCGGCATTTCCTTCCTGCTCTTTGACATGGAGAGCGCAGGGGTCTCGACCAAACCCATCAAGCTGATCTCTGGTGCCTCGCCGTTTTGCGAGACCTTCTTTGATGGCGTGAAAGTGCCCAAAGATCAGATTGTGGGTGCTCGCGGACAGGGCTGGACAATTGCCAAATACCTGCTGACCCATGAGCGGGAAATGATTGGCGCAGCGGACTCGGCGCTGTTTGCCAAGTCGGATCTTGCGGCGGATGCGATTGCAGCGATTGGTTTGGACGACACAGGTCGCTTGGACGATCCCATGCTGCGCGCGGAGCTGGGGCAGTTTCTGATCGACGAAATCTGTTTTGATGCGCATCTGGACATGACGGGAACTTACATGCGCGCGGAGCATGAATTGGGCGCGCGGTCTGCCGAGTTGAAGTACCTCGGGACCGAACTAAATAAGCGCCGTCAAAGCCTGCGCGTGGCCGCTGGCGGCAGCGATGATCTGGTTTGGGAGGGCGCAGCCAATGATGCGGGGCAGACTGCCAAAGACTGGCTGCGCTCCAAGGCTAATACCATCGAGGGCGGCACCTCTGAGGTGATGTTGTCGATCCTGTCCAAAGCCGTTTTGAAATTGCCGGGGTAGATGCGCATGGAACTTTTGAGCGAAGACCAACAGCTGATTGCCGATTCTGCGGCAGGGTTTGTGCGCGATGGGCATGGCATTGCCGCGTTCCGTGCTCTGCGGCGCGCGGGCTATGACGCCAATCTCACCATCACAGCTGAGCTGGCCGAGATGGGCTGGATGGGGATTGTGATCCCAGAGGCCTTCGGCGGTGTTGGTCTTGGCTACCGGGCTGCGGGGCTGATTGCTGAGGAGTTGGGGCGTAATTTGACGGTCAGCCCGTTTGTGTCTTCCGCCATCTTAGCCGGCACCGCGCTGGCATCGACTGGAGGCGACATCGCCCAAAACTGGGCGCCCAAAATCGCTGCCGGTGACACCGTGGTTGCGCTGGCGATAGATGAAGCAGCCAAACACCGCCCCGAGCGTGTTGCCACATCACTCACGGGCACTTCCGATGCGCTGACACTCAGTGGGCGCAAAACCTTTGTGGTTGATGGCGGCATTGCGGATCGTTTGATTGTGACCGCCAAACGGGGCGATGATCTTTGCTTGGTGCTGTGTGACCCGCAAGCGGCAGGCGTTACGCGCGCGTCGCAGGTGATGCTGGACCACCGCAATGCCGCCACTGTGATCTTTGAAGATGTCGCACTTACTGAGGCTGACATTCTTGTGCAGGGGCCTGCGGCAGAGGACGTCTTGGCAAAGACGCTTGCGGCGGGGCGTGCGATTGCCGCGGCGGAGCAGCTTGGTGTCGCGAAGGCGGCGGCGGAGCAGACCTATGACTACCTGCGTACGCGCAAGCAGTTTGGCGTTTTGATAGGGCAGTTTCAGGCGTTGCAACATCGGGCCGCAGATCTCTATTGCGAGCTGGCGCAGGTCTCCTCATTGATCGCAGCGGCGTTGAACGCCTTGGATGAAGGCAGTGATGAGGTCGAAACCCTGACCCGTGTGGCCAAGGCCAAGATGGCGCGGGTCGGGCGGCAGGCCACCGAAGAAGGCGTGCAGATGCACGGCGGCATTGGCATGACCGATGAGATGGATCTTGGTCTGTTCATGAAACGCGACCGCGCCTTGACCGAGTTTCTGGGCGATGCAGGCTATCACACTGAGTGGATTTTGCGGCAGCGCGGCATCTAGTTTGGGTTGAGTGCATTTAACGTACGATGACGTATGGAAAAGGAGAGGTGACGTAACGGAGCTTTGCGCAGGCGGGGGAATGGAGACTTGACGCAAAAGACTTCGCTCCGAAGACTGAGCGTAGAAAAAGCCGGTTCAAACCGGCACGGGAGGATACATTGGAAGTTGTGCAACTGCTCGTCAGCGGGCTTGCGAATGGCTGTGTCTACGGCTTGATCGCGCTTGGCTTCGTGCTGATCTACAAGGCGACCGAACAGGTGAATTTCGCCCAGGGCGATTTCATGATGCTCGGCGCCTTTGTGTGTTTGGGGCTGACCAACGCCCACTACATGGGGCTGCCGTTCTGGTTCGCAGCACCTCTGGCGATCGCCATCATGGCCGTGCTGGGATACTTGCTCGACTTCTTTGTGCTGCGGCATTTGTTTGGCCAAAGCCAAACGGCGGTGGTGATCCTGACCATCGCGTTGGGTTTTGTCATTCGCTTTGTCGCTGGCGTGATCTGGAGCCACGAGCCACAGACGCTGGAAAGCCCGCTTGCCGTAGGAGACTTCAACATTGGCGGCGTTGTGCTGGGCATGGCGGACATTGCGGTGATCGTTGTGACCGTGCTGCTGACTTACTTCCTGTATCAGTTCTTCCAGCGCACCAAGCTTGGCTTGGCCATGCAGGCCGCGAGCCAGAACCAGATGGCGGCCTACTTCATGGGTATCCCGGTGAAACGCGTGCAGGGCATGATTTGGGGGCTCTCCGGGGCTGTTGCCGCGGTGGCAGGCATTCTCTTTGCCTCCAAAGGCGCAATTGATCCCAACGCGGGTTTGCTGGGCATCAAGGCCTTTGCCGCTGCGGTGATCGGCGGGTTTGGCTCACTGCCCGGTGCGCTGATGGGCGGGCTGATCGTTGGGGTGATCGAACCCTTTGCCAGCCGCTACTTCCCGGCAGGCTACAGCCAGATCGCGCCCTACACGCTGTTGCTGTTTGTGTTGGTGTTCCGCCCACATGGCCTGTTCTCGCAGGTCCGGATCAAAAAGGTCTGAGCGCATGCGGATACATTTCAAAACCTCCTACGAACACGACATCCGGCTTTTCCCCGACTGGTGGAGCTTCTTTGTCTACGCAACGCTTATTGTAATCGCGGTGGCCCTTCCGTGGCTGATGGATGACTTCTTCCTCGGGGAAGTCACCAACGTGCTGATCTGGGCCATCGCGGGCCTCGGCCTGATGCTGCTGACCGGGCAAACCGGTCAAGCCAGCCTTGGCCATGCGGCCTTCCTGGCGCTGGGTTGTTACTCCTGCATCATCTTTATGGAACAAGGTTGGCCGTTCCTGATCGCCTTCCCAGCAGCAGGCATCCTGACCGGCGTGGTGGGCACAATCATTGCCATTCCGGCGATCCGTCTGCACGGCATCTACCTCGCTATTGCGACCATCGCGCTTTCGATTCTGGCCGATGACATCATCGTGCTGATGGAGCCGATCACGGATGGCGTGTCGGGCAAGTTTGCCCCGATGATCAATATCTTTGGCATCGAGATCGAACGCTGGACCACACCGGACCGGTTCTACTGGCTGGTGCTGGCCGTCACGATCCTCTGCACGCTAGCCTATCGCAACCTACTGCGCTCGCCCTTGGGGCGCGCCATGGCGGCTGTGCGAGATAGTGAAGTCTCAGCCACCGCCATGGGTGTGCATATCGCGCGCACCAAAGCGGCGTCCTTTGGCATTTCCTGCGCGATCACCGGATTGGCCGGGGCGCTGATGGGATTCTATGCGGGGGCGTTTAACAACGAGACCTTCTCCATCGTGATCTCCATCACCCTTCTGATGATGATTGTGATCGGCGGGCTTGGCTCCATTCACGGCGCGTTTTTTGGCGCGGTTGTCGTGGCCTTCCTGCCGCAGTTCCTGTCGATGACCAAAGACCTGATCGGCGGCAGTTCGGTGGCCATTCCTGGTCTGGAAACCGGCGTCTTTGGCATGATCCTGATCCTCTTCATCCTGTTTGAGCCAATGGGCATCTACGGCCGCTGGATGAAAATCCGCATCTGGTTTGAGCTGTTCCCATTTGCGCGCAAAGACATGTTCAAGCGCCAGAAGAGCTATCTGAAGACGGAGCGTTTGAGATGAGCAATCTGCTGGAAATCAACAACGCGACTCTTAAGTTTGGAGGTGTTGTCGCGGTCAACGATCTGACGTTTTCGGTGGAAGAGGGTGAGGTCTACGCCATCGTAGGCCCCAACGGCGCGGGCAAATCCACGGTCTTCAACCTGATCTCGCGGTTTTACAATCCGTACGCTGGATCCATAACCTTTGACGGTCATAACCTCTTGGATTGCAATGCAGATTCCGTGGCCGACCTCGGCATCGCGCGCACGTTCCAGAACATCGAATTGTTTGACCACGCCACGGTTCTGCAAAACCTGCTGGTGGGTCGGCACCGTCATCGCAAGACCAATTTGGTGCAGGAAATGCTCTTCACGCCCAAAGTGCGACGCGAGGAGAAACGCCATCGCGAGGCAGTCGAAGAGGTCATCGATTTCCTCGACCTGCAGCCCTACCGCGACAAGATGATCGCGGGGCTGCCTTATGGGGTGCGCAAGGTGGTTGAACTGGGCCGCGCGTTGGCCTCCGGGCCACGGCTCTTGCTGCTGGATGAACCGGCGTCCGGTCTGTCGGTGGAAGAAACCCAGGACATGCGTTGGTGGATTGACGATATTCGCAAACAGATGGGCATCACCGTCCTGATGGTGGAACACGATATGGGGCTGGTCTCCGGCGTGTCCGACCGTGTGTTGGCGCTGGCCGATGGGGCCAAGTTGGCCGAAGGCACGCCGCAGCAGGTGCAATCTGACCCAGCTGTGATTGAGACTTATCTTGGCGCGGGGGCGGCGTGATGGGCGAAACAGTGCTTGATATCAAGAACATCGAGAGCTTCTACGGCCCGATCATGGCGATCCGTGGCGTGTCTCTGAAGGTCGAAAAAGGTCAGGTGGTGACCGTGCTGGGCGCTAATGGCGCGGGTAAGTCGACACTCTTAAAAACCATCTCCGGCATCATGGACCCAGAGAAGGGTCAGGTGGTGTTTGAGGGCCGCAAAATCCAAGGCATGGAGCCTCACAAGGTCGTGCAGGAAGGCATCGTGCATGTTCCTGAAGGCCGCGAAGTCTTCCCGCTTCTGACGGTGGATGAAAACCTCTCGCTTGGCGCCTACACGCGTAGCGACAAAGCGGAGATCGAAAAAGACCGGCAAATGGTCTTTGACTATTTCCCGATTTTGGCCGAACGCCGTCACCAAGAAGCGGGCACCCTGTCCGGTGGTCAGCAACAGATGCTCGCCATTGGGCGCGGGTTGATGCTGCGGCCCAAGATCATGCTGTTGGATGAACCATCCTTGGGTCTTTCACCGCTGTTGGTGCAGGAAATCTTCGCCATCCTCAAACGCCTGAACAAAGATGAAGGCGTGACCATGATGCTGGTCGAGCAAAACGCCAAAGTCGCGCTGGATCTCGCAGATGTAGGCTACGTGATGGAAGTCGGCCGTATTGTGATGGACGACACCGCCGAACGCCTGATGGAGAGCGAAGACATCAAAGCCTTCTACCTTGGTCATCAGGAAGAAGGCGCGCGTGGCGAGCGCCGCTGGAAACGCAAGAAGACGTGGCGCTGAGGGGAGGCAGGATCATGAACATTCACACCACATCCCAGCCGCCGGAACAGGTCGAAATCAACGGCGTGATTGTCTCTGCCACACCGGGGCAAAAACCCGCGCTTGTGGACGGTTGCGACACGGTTGTTGGCCTGTTTCAAAAACGCTGCGAACAGCTGCGCGACCGCACTGCGCACCGCGAAAAAGACCTCGGTATCTGGCAGAGCTATTCCTGGGCCGACTACTGGACCCATGCCAAATGGATCGGCCTTGGCCTGCGGGCCTTGGGGCTGGAGCGCGGCGAGGTGGTTTCGATCCTTTCCGAAGACCGCAAGGAATGGCTTTATGCCGACATGGGCATCCAATGTGTCGGCGGCATTGCGTCGGGCGTTTACACCACCGACAGCGCCAGCCAGTTGGAGTATCTGCTGCGTGACAGCGGCAGCCGCTTCCTGTTTGTGGAAAATGACGAGCAGCTCGACAAATTTCTGGAGATCGAAAGCCAAGCCAGCCATGTGGTCAAGGTCATCATCTTGGACCAAGACGGGTTGCATGACCTGCGCCATGACAAATGTGTGTTTCTGGACGACCTTTATGAAACCGGGCGGGCGTATGAGGCGGAAAACCACGGGGTCTTTGAAGAAGAAATCAAGAAGGCCAAACCCGAGGACACGGGCCTGCTGATCTATACTTCCGGCACCACCGGCATGCCCAAAGGCGCGATGCTGTCACAGGAAAACGTGATTGCCGCCTGTGTGTCCGGCGCGCACGCGCTGCCGACGATGGACAAGGATGAACAGCTCTGCTTCCTGCCGCTGTGCCACATCCTGGAGCGCAATGTGTCGGCCTATTTCCCGATTGCGGGCAAATCCACGGTGAACTTTGCCGAAAGCCCGGAGACGGTGTTTGACAACCTGCAGGAAGTCTCCCCGGCGCATTTCACCGCTGTGCCGCGCGTGTGGGAGAAGATCTATTCCCGCGTGCTGGTGTTGGCACAAGAAGCCACGCCCGTAGGGCGGCTGTGCTTTAATCTCGCCGTCAAAGCCGGGTTAAAACGCGCGGATTACCTGCTCGCGCGCAAGCCGGTGCCAAGTGGCGTGCAGCTCAACTACGCGATCTGGGATTTTTTGGTGCTGCGCAATCTGCGCCGGATGTTGGGCATGGACAAAATGCGTCGCGGCGGCACCGGTGCGGCCCCGATCAGCCCGGAATTGATCCGCTGGTATTGGGCGATCGGCGTGCAGCTTCTGGAAGGCTATGGCATGACCGAAAACGCTGGTCTGGCCTCCATCAACCTGCCGGACAACAACAAACTGGGCAGTGTGGGCAAAGCCGTGCCGGGGTTTCAGGTGCGCATTGCCGAAGACGGTGAAATCCAGACATTTGGCCTGAACAACTTCCAAGGCTATTGGCGCAACAACGAGAAAACGGCGGAGACCTTCACCGAGGATGGCTGGCTGCGCACCGGGGACGTAGGCAATCTGGACGAGGACGGGTTTGTCACCATCACCGGGCGTCTCAAGGACATCATCATCACCGCTGGCGGTAAAAACATCACCCCGGCGGAGATCGAAAGCCGTCTGAAGGTCAGCCATTACATCTCGGATGCGGTGGTGATTGGGGACGCGCGCAAATACCTGACCTGCCTGATTATGATCGATCAGGAGAATGTGGAGAAATACGCCCAGGATCGCAAAGTGCCGTTCTCGGATTTTGCCTCGCTCTGTGCTGCCCAAGACGTGGTTGACCTCATCAAAGGCGAAGTGGACGACGTGAACAAAGAATTCGCCCGTGTTGAACAGATCAAGGAATTCCGCCTGATCAACGTCCTGCTGACGGCGGAGGATGAAGAACTGACCGCGACCATGAAACTCAAGCGCAGCTTTGTGGAGAAGAAACACGCGGGACTCATAGAGGAAATGTACTAAGCTCAATTCATGATGTGGCCCCAGACCACACTTCAAACGGGAGGAAATTATGAAGAAACTGACGACTGCAATGGCAGTTGGCGCCGTGGCGCTGGCTTCCCAGGTCGCTGCGGACACGCAAGGCGTGAGCGACGGCGAGGTGGTGATTGGGTCTGTAAACGATCTCTCCGGCATCTTTGCCGCGGTGGGCGTTCCGGCGGTCAACGGCGCCAACATGCGCTTTGACGAGGTGAACGCCGCCGGTGGCGTGCACGGGCGTCAGATCCGGTTTGTTGTGGAGGACAACGGCTACCAGATTCCGCGCGCCATGCAGGGCTACAACAAGCTTCTGAACCGGGACAAAGCCTTTGCCATGCTGCTGTCGCTGGGCACACCGATGAACGTGGCCGGCTTCAAACTGCTTGATCCGAAGGGCATTCCAAATGTCGGTCCACTCTCGGCGGCGCGGCAGATGCTGCAGGAGCCGATGGACAACAAATTCATTGGCTTCTCAAGCTATTACGACCAAGTGCAGGTCGGTGCGAAATACCTTGCCGAGGAGTTCGACGCCAAAAACCTCTGCACCATGTATATCCCGTCTGATTTTGGCAAAGAAATTGCCGAGTCCACCAAAGACCTTGCTAACAGCATGGGTCTGAGCATGGCGGGGGAAACCACGCACAAGCCGGATGAGTTGGATTTTGTTGGTTCTCTGACCAAGCTTAAGGCGGCGGAATGTGACGTGATCACCATGGCGCTGGGCGTGCGTCAGGGCATCACCGTTGTGGGCACCGCCAAGAAGCTGGGTTGGACCGACGTGAAATTCCTCAACACCTCCGCAGGCTTCCTAGAGCCGGTGGCGATGGTGCCGGGCGGTGTGACCGATGGGCTCTATGCAGCGGCCGGTTGGCGCGATCTCTATGAGCGTGCCGCGGACCCGGTGCCGGGCAAGTTCATTGCCGACTACAAGGCGAAGTTTGACCAGCCTGCGTCCGGCTTTGCCATGCTCGGCTATTCTGCAGCCGACACCGTCGTGCGCGCGCTGGAAGCGGCCGGACCTGATCTGACCCACGAAAGCTTCATCGCCGCCATGGAGACGCTGGACTATATGGACGAGCTGACGGGGTCGCAGACCACCTACGGTGCGGACGATCACCGCGGCGCGGACGAGGTTGTGATTTCCGTGGTGGAAAACGGCGGCTGGAAAACGGTTGCTGTGAAGTAAGCGGATTGTTTGGATGAGACAGAGGCTCCCGAAGGTATTCGGGAGCCTTTTTTTGTTGATTCACAAATGTCTGCGGGGCGGTTAATGCGAGTCCTCACAATTTCGGGCAGTCGCTGATTGCCACCCGAAATTTTCCGCCATCTTCGGGCAGATTCTTGGCAAGGTGTGAGTGAAACTTGTGTAATTCCCAAGCAGGTATTGCCTTGAGAGAGACACCCTGCGCGGACTCCTTTGCGCAAAACGGCGGGTAGACATGAAGCAATTGTCCCTCGGGCAATCCTCCTTGGTCTTCCGTGAATTGCAGCAGAGGCTCCAATGCTAGAAAGTCGATTGGGTCTGCATTCGCGCTCGATAGAAAATCTTTAAGTGACATTCTCAGGTCATCGACTTCGCCAGTCTCTGCGGACAGCCTGAGAACGTCCTTGTTTCGCAACAGAAATTGATCTCCGACACAGTCCTCAGCGAAGGGCACCCACGTAGGGTCGACGTTGGCGAACAGATCGCTGATCGATGTTGGCCCAAGCCAAGCCCGCCGAAGCGAATGCCATTCGGGCGCGAAGCAAGCCCCGCGAAGATGCAACCCACCGCCAAATTGAATGAAGCCGTTTAATGAGTTGAGAAGCGTTTCAAGGTTTTCTGGCAAGCGGTCCAGCAGTTGCAGGTCATCAACTGGCGGACCCTGATAGGTAATGTGATCTAATTCCATGCCGACGACAGTAGTTGTGGTGCGGAATTCCGCCAATCCCTAAGCAGAAAAATTCCCCGCAGCCGATACTCTGGTCTGCGGGGAAGGCGGGAGTGAACTTGTTCTTGCACAGTCCCCATAAAGACCGCGCGCCTGTCCCTAAAAAGTCCGCGGCCCTTCCGTGAGTGGATGTGCCCGCGCCGCGCAGGTTGGAAGGAGGATTCAACCTGGGCGCTCTGGCGACCACCTATCCCCAGACATACCTTATTTTGCGGCATTTGGCTACATATTGTGTCGATTTTGCAATCGCTGTGTAAATGCAGCGGGTTACTGCCAGGTCACATCGCCCAGAAAGATATAGCCCGCGCCGTAGATGGTTTTGATAAGACGCGGGTTTTTGGGATCTTCCTTGAGCTTGGTGCGCAGGCGCGAAATCCGCACATCCATGGCCCGGTCAAAGCTCTCGCCCGCCGCGCCGCCCAGGGTCTCTTGCATCTGTGCGCGGCTGATCAGCCGTTTGGGGCTGTCCAGAAACAGGCGCAGCACTTCGCCTTCCGCATGGCTGAAGGTGGTTTCCGCGCCACTTTCAGCCACCAGCACGTAGCGGTCAAAATAGGCGGTCCAGCCGTTGAACACCGCAGTATTAGCCGCCACCGGCGCGGCGGGTTTTTCCTTGCGCAGTCGGGCGCGAACACGAGCGACCACCTCGGTTGGGTCAAATGGCTTGATGATGTAGTCATCAGCGCCCAGCTCAAGTCCGGTGATGCGGTCCTGCACTTGCGCGCGACCGGAGATGATGATCACTGCCGCGCCCAGTTCCAGCGCAAGGCGATGCACCAGCGACAGCCCGTCTTTGTCCGGCAGGCCGAGGTCCACCAAACACACATCCGGCGTCGTGGATTTGAGCGCGGCTTCAAATTCGGTAGCGCGGGAAAACGCCATGGTGCGAAAGCCCGCGTCCTCCAAAGCGTCCGCCAAAATCATGCGGATTTCCGGTTCATCGTCCAGGATGGTGACTAGCGGGGCGGTCATGGCGGGACTCACTTCGGATGCAGAAACTGGTCAAGCTGCGCCGCCGTGAAGGGCTTGGGCAGCACCGGCGCGCGTGCGGCGCCTTCGATATAGAGATCATGGCTCTGGGGCAAGCTGGTCATCAGATAGGTCGGCACGCGGTCGCGCCCCAACTCACGGATAAGGTCCACGCCGGTGGCGTCGCCTTCCAGTGAAATGTCGGACAGCACCAGCGTGATGTCTGGCAGCTGGTCCAGCAGCACGCGGGCTTCGTCGACACTGGCGGCCTCGATCACCGTGTGCTTCATGTCGGTCAGCATATCTCGGATCAGCCCGCGCAGATCCGGGTTGTCCTCTACCAACAGCGCCAGACCCGGGGTGGAATCCTGCACCGCGCGGCGTAGCGGCAGGCGCAGCACCACCTGACCGCCGGTTTCGGTGTTGGCAATCTTGATGTCGCCGCCCACCAGCTTGGTCATGTCATAGACCATCGCCAGCCCCAGGCCGGAGCCATCCGCGCCTTTGGTGGTGAAAAACGGATCCAGCGCATGTTCCAGCGCCTCTTCGGAGAAACCGGGACCGGTGTCGCGCACGGTGAACTGCACCCAGGTGTTCTGCACCAGCTCGGCAATCAACAGGATCGTCCCGCCCTGACCACAGGCATGGGCCGCGTTCAGCAGGAGGTTTACCAACGAGTCGTGCAACATCGCTGGATCAAGCAATACCGCGCCCTCTGGAATGCTGTTCTCGATGATCAGCGCGACCTCATCGCCCACCGTCGGCTGCGCCAGTGTTTCCAGCTCAGACAAGAAACCTGTCATATCCGTGGGCGCCAGCTTTGGCACCCGTGGGCCGGTGACATTGGCGAGGTTGTCCAGCAACGTACCGCCTCGCCGCGCCGCGCCCAATGTCGCCTCAATCAACGAACTGGCCTCGTCTGGCAGGTCCATCTTCTGCAACTTGGCCTGCGTGCCCAGAATGATGGTCAGAAGGTTAGAGAAATCATGCGCCAGACCGCTGGTCATCTGCGCCGCAATCTCGCGCCGTCGGGTCTGCTGCAACGCCACCCGCGCCTGGGTTTCCTCAGTCACGTCCATCGACAGCACATAGACGCCACGGGCGGCCCCCTCGTTGTCATCCGGCGTGAACGCGGCCCGGATGCGCCGTGTGCTGGGGTGTTCGTTGAATTCAAACACCGAAGGCTCGCCTTTGAAGGCCTTGTCCATATGCGGCTTGATATGGCTGTAGGCGTTTTCGCCTAAGGCCTCACTGGCGTGCATACCGACGATGTCAGAAGGCCGCCCCGGGATCACCGCGCTCAGGCGGCGGTTGGAGTAGGTGTAAAGCCGGTCCGGTCCGACGTGGGCGATATGTGCCGGCATCATCTCCGCCGTCAGCCGCATCCGCGACTCGCTGTCCATCAACTGGCGCTTCACCTCTTCCAGCGCCTGCACGGTGGCTTCCAACTCCCGGTTGGTGGCGGACAGCTCCTCGGCATATTGCAACAACTGATCCGACAGCTCCTCAGAACGGGACCGCAACAGCGCCTCTTGTCGCTTGGTGGAGGTGATGTCGGTATAAACCGCAACCCAGCCGCCCTCTGGCAGGGGCGACCCTTCGACAGAGACCCAACGCCCGTCTGCGCGTTTGCGCTCAAAATAGTGCGGCTCAAAATTTAACGCCCGGTCGACTCGCTCCTTAATAAAGGCCTCTTTGTCCTCATCACGGATGTCTCCGTACTCGCCATTTTCGATCAGAAAGCGGATGGTCTCAGAAAACGGCGCGCCTGGTTGGGATAGCACGCGGGGAATGGAAAACATCTCCCGAAAGCGCGCATTGGCGACCACCAGCTTCAGGTCGCTGTCATAGATCGACATCGCCTGTTTGATCAGGTTCAGACCGGCAACGGTCATGGCCTGTGTGGCTGCGGCTCGCTCCATTTCGGCTCTCCTTCTCCTCTACCGCTAACACTCAATTTGGGGGTGCGAAAAGGGGCAAATGCCGCTTGTTACAATTCGTAAGGATTGGGAAAACTTTAAGAAAAAGTTGACCAACAGGGTGAAACACGCACCACTAGAGGTGGAGAATCGCTCACGCGGTTTTGGCCCGTTTCGGCGGGCTTAAGGGAGGAAGAGAATTTGGCACAGTCGTCACAGGCGACCGGTGGACTGACGTCCATTCCGGCGCTGTTGCAGCGGAACGCCGCCCAGTTTGCAGACAAGGATGCATACCGGGAGAAAGAGTTTGGGATCTGGCAGACCTGGACTTGGGCAATGACCGAGAAAGAGATCGAAGCACTGGCGCTTGGTCTGATCAATCTGGGTGTAAAAGAAGGTGACTTTGTCGCCATCATCGGGCGCAACCGCCCGTATTTCTATTGGTCGATGGTTGCCGCCCAATCCGTGGGCGCGGTGCCTGTGCCGGTCTATCAGGACAGCGCGGCTGAAGAGATGGAATACATCCTGGGCCACTGTGGCGCGAAATATGCCATCGTTGAGGATCAGGAGCAGGTCGACAAGATCATCGAGATCCAGGAAAAGCTGCACACCTTTGAGCATATGGTTTACATCGACCCGCGTGGGTTGCGGAAGTATGACCACCGTCAGCTGCATGAGTTCAGCCACATTCAGGCACAGGGCCGTGCCGCCCATGACGAGCTGATCGGTGAGCTGAAATCCCGCCGTGAAAAGCTCGATTACGACAGCACCTGCGTGATGCTCTACACCTCCGGCACCACCGGCAAACCCAAGGGTGTCGTGCTCTCCAACCGCAACGTGATCGAAAGCTCCAAGAACTCTGCGGAGTTTGACGCGCTGACCGGTGACGAGGAAATCCTGTCTTACTTGCCGATGGCCTGGGTTGGGGACTTCATCTTCTCCGTGGGTCAGGCGTATTGGTGTGGCTTCTGCGTGAACTGTCCGGAATCGGCAGACACCATGATGACCGACCTGCGCGAAATTGGTCCAACCTACTACTTCGCGCCGCCCCGTATCTTTGAGACCTCGCTGACCAATGTGATGATCCGCATGGAAGACAGCGGCGATCTGAAATACGCGCTGTTCCATCACTTCATGGACTTCGCCAAGACCGCTGGTGAGAAATACGGCATGCCCAAGCGCAGCCTGGCCAAGCCGGACATGAAGCGTCGTATCAAAAACGGCTGGCGTTATGCGATGGGCCTGGGTTTTGCGATGGAAACCATCGTGGAAAACGGCATTCGCATGGCCTTCACCAAACTGCGTCACGGCAGCAAGGCGCGCGAGCATTTCAAAGCCAAAGACCCAATCCTGCTGAACCTCTATCGCGGCAACCTGCGCGACTACTTCAAGTATCGCATGGGCAACGTGTTGGTCTACGGCCCGCTGAAAGACACGCTGGGCTTTGGCCGCGTGCGTGTGGGCTACACGGCGGGTGAAGCGATTGGTCCGGAAATCTTTGAATTCTACCGTTCGCTTGGCATCAACCTGAAGCAGCTCTACGGTCAGACCGAAGCCACCGTCTTCATCACGGCACAGCCAGATGGCGAAGTGCGCGCGGATACCGTGGGCGTGCCAAGCCCTGACGTGGAAATCAAAATCGACGACAACGGCGAAATTCACTACCGCAGCCCGGGCACTTTTGTTGAGTACTACAACAACCCGGAAAGCACCGCCTCCACCAAAGACCCTGAAGGTTGGGTGGCAACAGGCGACGCGGGCTTCTTTGAAGAAAAAAGCGGCCACCTGCGCATCATCGACCGCGCCAAGGACGTTGGCAAAATGGCCGATGGCTCCATGTTTGCGCCGAAGTATGTTGAGAACAAACTGAAGTTCTACCCTGACATTCTTGAGGCCGTGCTGTTTGGCAATGGCAAGGACCGCTGCGTGGCTTTCATCAACATCGACCTGACGGCGGTGGGCAACTGGGCGGAACGCAACAACATCGCCTACGCCTCTTATCAGGAACTGGCCGGTCACCCGAAGGTGCTCGACAGCATTCAGGAACACGTCGAGGCGGTGAACCGCTCTGTGGCGGATGACCCGATGCTGGCAGGTTGTCAGATCCACCGCTTCCTGGTTCTGCACAAGGAACTGGATGCGGATGACGGCGAAATGACCCGGACCCGTAAGGTGCGCCGTGTGATTGTAGCCGATAAGTTCAAGGACCTCGTGGACGGGCTGTATGACGGGTCCTCTTCGGTCTCCACCACCACCGAGGTGACCTATGAAGACGGCCGCAAAGGCTCGATCAGCGCGACCCTCGAACTGCGTGACGCCCAAGTTGCGCCAGTAGCAAGCAAGATGGCAGCGGAATGAACGACATGAGCAACGATAGCTACGTCACGGACGACGGCCGCACCATCGGCCCAACCGTGATGGAAATGAAAAACATCACGCTGCGCTTTGGTGGTGTGAAAGCGATCACCGACATCAGCTTTGACATCCGCGAAGGCGAGATCCGCGCGATCATTGGTCCAAACGGTGCAGGCAAGTCTTCGATGCTGAACGTCATCTCTGGCTTCTACGTGCCGCAGGAAGGTGAAGTTTGGTACAAGGGTGCCAAGCGCCCGCCAATGAAGCCGTATCAGGTGGCGGAGCAGGGCATCGCCCGGACCTTCCAGAACATCGCGCTGTTTGAAGGCATGACCGTTTTGGACAACGTCATGACCGGCCGCCTGCGCCAGATGAAAGCCAACATGTTTGAGCAAGCCATCTGGAAAGGCAAAGCCGAGCGCGAAGAGGTTGAGAACCGCGAAGTGGTCGAGAAGATCATCGACTTCCTCGAAATTCAGGCGATCCGCAAAACCCCGGTTGGGCGTCTGCCTTATGGTCTGAAGAAACGCGTTGAGCTGGCGCGTGCGCTGGCGGCGGAACCTTCCATTCTGCTGCTGGACGAGCCAATGGCCGGTATGAACGTTGAGGAAAAAGAGGACATGTCCCGCTTTATCCTCGATATGAACGACGAGTTTGGCACCACCATCGCGCTGATCGAGCACGACATGGGCGTGGTGATGGACCTGTCCGACCGCGTGGTCGTGATGGACTACGGTAAAAAGATCGGCGACGGCACGCCGGACGAAGTGCGTAACAACCAGGACGTCATCGACGCTTATCTGGGGGTGGCACATGACTAAGCAAATTTCTGAAATCACACTGAAAACCGGAGGCGCGAGCGATGCCTGAACAACTCGCATTTGCAATGGAGGTCTTCCTCAACGGCCTCATGGCGGGCGTGCTCTATGCGCTTGTCGCGCTGGGCTTCGTCTTGATCTACAAGGCCTCCGGGATCTTCAACTTTGCCCAGGGTGTGATGGCGCTGTTTGCCGCGATGACCCTGGTGGGTATCCAAAACGGCCAAGTGCCCTTTGCCCATCTGATCAACGCGATCTTTGGCACCCACGTGCACACCTTCGGCTGGAACGTGCCCTCGGTCTTTGCGCTGATCTTCACCGTTGGGGTGATGATCCTGCTGGCCTGGGCGGTGCAACGCTTTGTGTTCCGCCATCTGGTGGGGCAGGAGCCAATCATCCTCTTCATGGCAACCATTGGTCTGGCCTACTTCCTCGAAGGTTTTGCGGATCTGATGTGGAACTCGGAAATCAAGAAGCTTGATTTCTGTATGACCGCCAACACCTGCCTGCCGCAGGGCATCAACATCGCCATCGACGAGTTCACCTTCAACGCCTTTGGCTATGGCTTCTTCATCGACAACCTCGACATCACCGCAACCATCGTGGCGATTATCCTGGTGATCGCGCTGGTGGCCTTCAGCCAGTACACCAAACAGGGTCGCGCGATGCGCGCCGTGGCAGACGACCACCAGGCCGCGTTGTCCGTGGGCATCTCCCTGAACTTCATCTGGGTGCTGGTCTGGTCCCTCGCAGGCTTTGTGGCACTGGTTGCCGGCATCATGTGGGGCGCCAAATCCGGGGTGCAGTTCTCGCTGTCTCTGATCGCGCTGAAAGCACTGCCGGTTCTGATGCTGGGTGGCTTCACCTCGATCCCGGGCGCCATTTTGGGCGGTCTGATCATCGGTGTGGGTGAGAAGCTCTTCGAATTCTGGGTGGGCCCGCTTGTGGGCGGCGCAACCGAGAACTGGTTCGCCTATGTGCTCGCACTCGTATTCCTCGTCTTCCGGCCACAAGGTCTGTTTGGCGAAAAGATCATCGAGAGGGTCTGACGCATGTCCAAGCTGCTTGCCATCCTCAACGTGATCGCATGGGCCGGGTTCTGGGTCTTTGGGTATCTCGCCTTCACCGGCGACGTGACCCGCCCCGAGCAAATGACAACAGCGGCCCTTGTCGCGGCGATTGGTGGCTTGGTCGGCACTTGGACATTCTTCCAGCTGGTCCGCCATGCGGAAACCACTGGCTACGCAAAATCTCGGAACCGGGCGGACCGGTCCCATCTTGAAAAAGAATACAACGAGGAGACCGCCTGATGTTCTATCGTGAAGCTGGCGATTTCAAAACGACCTACTCGGCGGACAACCAGACGTTCCCGATCAAAATTGACCGCGTGGGCTACTATGTGGCGCTGGTTGTGGCCTTCCTGATCATCCCGTTCATGATCAACGACTACTGGGCCAACGCCATTCTGCTGCCGTTCCTGATCTACTCGATCGCAGCCATCGGCCTAAACATTCTTGTGGGCTACTGTGGGCAGGTGTCTCTGGGCACCGGGGGCTTCATGGCGGTGGGCGCTTATGCCTGCTACAAGCTGATGACAGCCTTTCCGGAAGTGAACATTTTCTTCCATGTAATCCTGTCCGGTGGTGTAACCGCGCTGGTCTGCATCCTGTTCGGCCTGCCATCCCTGCGCATCAAAGGCTTCTACCTTGCGGTGGCGACGCTGGCGGCGCAGTTCTTCCTGGTGTGGCTCTTCAACCGGGTGCCATGGTTCTACAACTACTCTGCATCTGGTCAGATCAACGCGCCAGAGCGCACCGTGTTTGGTGTGCCTGTGACCGGCCCTAACACCGAAGCCTGGGCGACCTACCTCTTCTGCCTGGTGTTCCTGGTGATCTGCGCGCTGGTTGCCCGCAACCTGACCCGCGGCATGGCCGGTCGTAAGTGGATGGGGATCCGCGACATGGATATCGCCGCTGAAATCATCGGGGTGAACCCGCTGAAAGCCAAGCTGACCGCCTTCGGCGTCTCCGGCTTCTTCATCGGCATCTCCGGCGCGCTGTTCTTCGCGCTGTACCTCGGGGCGGTTGAAGTGGGCGAAGCCTTTGGCATCAACAAATCGTTCCTCGTGCTCTTCATGATCATCATCGGCGGTCTCGGCTCGATCTTCGGCTCCTTTGCGGGCGCAGCCTTCCTGGTGCTGCTGCCGGTGGTGCTGAAAGTGGTCGGCGTGGACATGTTCGGCTGGCCCACAGACATCGTGGCGCACCTGCAGCTGGTGATCGTGGGCGGTCTGATCGTGATGTTCCTGATACTGGAACCGCACGGCCTTGCCCAGCTCTGGCGCGTGGCGAAACAGAAACTGCGGTTGTGGCCCTTCCCGCACTAAGGCGGGGCCAGAACCAACCATTCCGGGGCGGGGAGGCCCCGGCAATCAACATCGGACAAAACCAAGGGAGGAGAACCCCGATGAAAATGAAGTTTGCAACTATGGCCGTGACAGCCATGATGGCAGCAGCTCCAGCAATGGCAGACCTCGTGTTCCCGTCGCTGAGCTACCGCACCGGCCCATACGCTGCGGGTGGTATCCCGTTCGCGGACGGTTACGCCGACTATTTCACCCTGCTCAACGAGCGTGACGGTGGTATCGGCGGCGTGCCAACCCGCCTGCTGGAATGTGAAACCGGCTACAACACCGAAAAAGGTGTGGAATGCTACGAATCCACCAAAGGCGAAGGCGCTCTGGTCTATCAACCGCTGTCCACCGGCATCACTTATCAGCTGATCCCAAAAACCACGGCTGACGGCATCCCGATGCACACCATGGGGTATGGCCGGACTTCCGCTGCAAACGGCAAGGTCTTCAGCCACACCTTCAACTACCCAGGTACCTACTGGAACGGTGCCTCCGGTGCGGTGAACTACCTGCTGGACGAAAACGGCGGTGACCTGAAAGGCCACAAAATTGCGCTGGTCTATCACAACTCCGCATACGGCAAAGAGCCGATCCGCACCCTGGAAGAGCTGCAGAAGAAGCACGGCTTTGAGCTGAGCCTGCTGCCAGTGGATCACCCAGGTCAGGAACAGAAGTCCCAGTGGCTGCAGATCCGCCGCGAAAAGCCAGACACTGTTCTGATGTGGGGCTGGGGTGTGATGAACCAGGTGGCCATTCAGGAAGCGGCCAACATCCGTTTCCCAATGGAAAACTTCATCGGCATCTGGTGGTCCGGTGCAGAGCATGACGTTCTGTCTGCAGGCGCCAAAGCCAACGGCTATAAGGCTCTGACCTTCCACAATGTGGGCCGTGACTTCCCGATCTTTGAGGACATCCAGAAACACGTTGTGGATACCGGCAAAGCTGCGGGCGCAGGCGACCAGATCGGCAACGTTCTCTACAACCGCGGTATGTACGCAGCGATGCTCGCAGCCGAAGCGGCCAAAACCGCACAGGAAATCCACGGTACCGCAGACATCACCCCAGCGATGATGCGTGATGGCATGGAAGCCTTGTCGATCACCGAAGACAAGATGGCCGGCCTCGGCATGCCAAACTTCGGTCCATCCTTCGACGTTTCTTGTGAAAACCACGGTGGTCCTGGCCTCGTTGGCGTGACCCAGTGGGACGCGGACAGCCAGACTTGGTCTCTGATCTCCGACTTCGCAGAAACCGACATGGAAGTGATCGGCGCGTTGATCGCAGAGGACTCCAACGCCTACGCCTCTGAAAACAACATCGAGATGAACTGTAAGTAAGTTCGCTTGAAGCAACAGGTCTCGGCCGGGCGCACCGGCCGAGACACCCAAGAACGCGAGATGAAAGACAACGCACATGCTTGACGCTGGTCGCACCCAAGAGACCCTTCTGGAGGTCAACAACATCGAGGTGATCTACAACCACGTGATCCTCGTGCTCAAAGGCGTGAGCCTCTCGGTCCCCAAAGGCGGCATCACCGCGCTTCTGGGCGGCAACGGCGCAGGCAAAACCACCACCCTGAAAGCCATCTCCAACTTGCTGCACTCCGAGCGCGGCGAGGTCACCAAAGGCTCGATCAACTACCGCGGTGAAGCGGTGGCCGATCTTGATCCGGCCGCTCTGGTGAAAAAGGGCGTCATCCAGGTGATGGAAGGCCGCCACTGTTTTGAACACCTGACCGTTGAGGAAAACCTGCTGACCGGGGCCTACACCCGCAGCGGTGGTGACGTCGCCGCTGACCTCGAAATGGTCTACAACTACTTCCCGCGTTTGAAAGAACGCCGCAAATCGCAGGCGGGTTACACCTCTGGTGGGGAACAGCAGATGGTTGCCATTGGCCGCGCGCTGATGAGTAAGCCGGAATGTATCCTTCTGGACGAACCCTCTATGGGTCTTGCGCCGCAGCTGGTGGAAGAGATCTTCAACATCGTGAAAGATCTGAACGAGAAAGAAGGCAACACCTTCCTGCTCGCCGAACAGAACACCAACGTCGCCCTGCGCTTTGCGCACTACGGCTACATTCTGGAATCGGGTCGCGTTGTGATGGACGGCCCGGCAGACGAGCTGCGCGAAAACCCGGACGTGAAAGAATTCTACCTCGGCATGAGCGACGAGGGCCGGAAATCCTTCCGCGACGTGCGCTCCTATCGCCGTCGTAAGCGTTGGCTGAGCTAAGACGCCATTGAGCACGGCGCGCGTCTCTGCGCGCCACCCCGCCCAACGAAGACGGGCAGACATACCCCACCGCGCCCCCGAAACTGGCGGGCGCACAGGAAGACTTTGGCCGCCAGACGCGGCTTTGGACCACAAAGGATGGCATCACATGAGCCGCTTTTTTGACGATTTGGAAACCCGCAGCGCCGATCAGCGCGCCGCTGATCTGGCCGCCGCTCTGCCGGCACAGATCGCACGGGCCAAACAATTACCGGCTTTTGCGGCCTCTCTGGCAGACACGGCTCCGGCCAAAGTGACCTCGGTGGACGACCTCGCCAGTCTGCCGGTCCTGCGCAAATCCGAACTGGGCGCGGCGCAGAAAGCCAGCGGTCCGCTTGGCGGTTTTGCCGACCTGAGCAATCCCAACATTGCGCATGTGTTCCAATCCCCGGGCCCGATCTACGAGCCCGGCGGCAGCACCTCCGACTGGTTCCGCTTTGGCCGAGTGCTGCACGCGGTGGGCATTGGCGCGGACGATATCGTGCAGAACTGCTTTAGCTATCATCTGACCCCGGCGGGCATGATGTTTGAAAGCGGCGCGCGCGCTGTTGGTGCCAAAGTGCTGCCAGCGGGTGTGGGCCAGACTGAAATGCAGGTTCGTGCGGCGGCTGACATTGGCACCACCGCCTACGCAGGCACGCCGGACTATCTCAAGATCATCCTCGATAAGGCCGAGGAGATGGGTGAGAAACTCAAGATCACCAAAGCCACGGTGGGCGGCGGTGCGCTGTTCCCAAGCTTGCGTCAGGAGTACGCCGATCGCGGCATCACCTGTCTGCAGGGCTATGGAACGGCCGATCTTGGCTCCATCGCTTACGAATCTGAAGCGATGGAAGGCATGATCATCGACGAAGGTGTGATTGTGGAAATTGTCACCCCCGGCACCGGCACCCCTGTGGCGCCGGGCGAGGTGGGCGAAGTTGTGGTGACCACGCTCAACCCTGACTACCCGCTTATTCGTTTTGCCACTGGCGACCTCTCCGCCATCCTCCCTGGGCAAAGCCCGTGCGGGCGGACCAACATGCGCATCAAAGGTTGGATGGGCCGTGCCGATCAAACCGCCAAGATCAAAGGCATGTTTGTCCGCCCCGAGCAGGTGGCAGCGCTTGTGGCGAAACACGAAGAGGTCACCAAGGCCCGCGTGATTGCCACCCGCGCAGGAGAGATGGACGTGATGACCGTACAAATCGAAAGCGCCGGAGGTGACGAGGCCGCGTACGGTGCTTCCGTGGCAGACGCGCTGAAGCTCAAAGGTAAAATCGAGATTGTTGCGCCGGGCAGCCTACCCAAAGACGGCATCGTGATCGAAGATCAGCGCAAATACGATTAACCCCCTCTTCCCCTGAGCCCGGCGCCGGATTTGGCGCTTCGGCTACGCCCGTCGCTTGCGGCGGGCTTTTCTTTTTTGCGGTGGGCAGAATATTTTTAGTCCAAATGGACGAAAAAGATTGATGCAGCTCCAAGACCTTCCTAAGTGTTGCGCGTCATCCCTTGGAACGGAGCCAAAATCATGAAAATCAGTTGGGATTTGCCTCAAAAGCGCACCGGGTTCGGCGGTGTGATCGATGGGCTGATTGGTCCGGGTGCCACATCTGCAGAAAAGGCGCTCCAGTTGTATGTGCCCTTTGGTTTTGGGGCCGCCGTGATGCTTTCAGGTGTGGTGTTGGACTTCGGATGGTCTGTGGTCCAATTCGTGGTGATCGCAGCGCTGGCGGTCGACATGATGGGTGGTGTGATCACCAACGCCACCTCCAAAGCGAAGAGATGGTTCTTCCGTGAAGGCCAAGGGACCAAACACCATTTAGGCTTTGTGGCGATGCACGTCGCCCAAATTGCCCTGTTTGGGTGGGCGTTTATGGACCTTGACCTGTTTTGGATTGGTGGTGTGTTTGCGGTGCTTTTTGGGTTCAGCGCCGCGATCCTAACACTGCCGCTTTACCTTCAGCGACCCGTGGCGAGCTTCCTGTTTGTGGTCGCGATGTTCCTATCGTTTTATGTGTTTACAACACCGTTGGACGTGCAGTGGTTTCTGCCGATGCTCTACTACAAAATTCTGATCAGCCACATCCTGCGAGAAGAGCCTTATCAACCAGACTAAGGGTTACCGAGCTCGCCCCGGAAATAGCTGATCAACAGCCGCCCCATCATGCGCTCCATCGTCTCCTGCGCGGCGTCCTCGCCGACAATCTCTGCTAGGACAGCATGGTGGGTTGTCATTGACAGTTGCATCGCCTCATCTTGGGCGATCTCTGCTGCGGATTTGCCGCGCAGGTAGTCAAACAACAGCGCCATTTCACTGCCAAAATCGGGTGCCATCGCTTTGGTGAGGGCCTGTATCTGCGCTTCTTGAGTCGCCCCGCTTGCTTGCGGCACAGCGACGGATTTCATCACCTCTTTGGTGCAGGCCAGAAACAGCGCCTCTTTGGTGGGGAAGTAGTGATAGAGCGCTGATTTGGACACGCCCAGATGCGTGGCCACCTTGCGCATGCTCACGCCGCCATAGCCGTGCTCGGAAAAATAGGAAGCTGCGCGTAGCGCCAAATCGGCGCGGTGGGCATCATGGTCAACAATTTTTGGCATCTATTTTCGTCCGGTTGGTCTAAAAACTATTTGACACGACTCACCCCCGAGGTCTAGGAGGAAATTGTTTTCGTCCAATTGGTCCAAAAAGATGCTTCCAACGCGCACCCCACCTCTCTTCCGCCTCGAAGTCATGCTGACCTGTGCCGTGTCGGCGGGAATCCTCTGCAAGATCGCGGACGGGTGTCGCGCTTTTGCCTGTCTGTTTTGAAAGGTCTCACCATGTCGTCTTCTGCAACCACCGGCGGGGTAGACCGCGCCCATGAGCGATCCTTTGCCCCCAAGCTGATCTTTGCGGGCTTACACGGCAGCATCGTCGGCCTCTGCCTTTGGCTCGCTTTTGCGCTGGAGTGGCCAGACTCCGCCCGTGCCAAACTGCTGGCAGGCTGCGCGGTGCTCTATTTCCTGCGGCACCTGATCACGCTGTTTGTCCTGCTCAAACGCAAGGTAGAGCTCTCAGAAGCCTTGGGACTGTCGGCCTTTATGGCCGTTTTCGAAATCGGCTTCCTGCTTCTGGGCGCAGGTATTCTGCGAGACACCGCCGTGCCCTTTGGCGGCAAGGACATGTTGGCTCTTGGGCTGATTGCCTTTGGCTCCTATCTCAACACTGGCTCAGAGTTGCAACGCATGATCTGGAAGAGGCGCCCGGAGAGCAAAGGCCGCTGCTACACCGGCGGGTTGTTCAAACATTCCATGCACATCAACTACTTTGGCGACATGGTGTTGTTCACCGGTTGGGCCTTGCTCACAACCTCCTGGCTGGCCTTTGTGATCCCGCTGTTCATGACAGTTGGTTTTGTTTTCTTCCACATTCCGGGCTTGGACGCCTATCTGTCCCAACGCTACGGCGCGGAGTTTGACGCCTACGCCGCCAAAACCGCAAAACTGATCCCCTTCGTCTACTAAGCCCCTCGCAAACCGCAGGCCATGCACTATCTTGGCGGGAACACGATAGGTGAGGACCCGCCATGGACGCACAAACCATCAAAACCCGCGAGATGCGCGCGCTTTCCATCGCCATGGCAGGCAGTCTGTTTATGGGCGGAGCAGGAGTGCTGGCCGCAATCCTGTCCAACTCTACCGCCATCATGATGGACGGGCTGTTTTCCCTGATTGCTTTCACCTCGGCCTTCATCGGCCGCAAGATCAGCCAGAATGTGGACGCCGCCCCGGATCGCTTCCGCCCGCTGGGCTATGCCGCTGATGAAGCGGTGTTTGTCACCTTTCGCTCGCTGTCGCTGATTGGCCTGATCCTCTTTGCCTGTGGCTCGGCGGTGATGAACATCATCAATTACATTCAGGGCGAGGCGATCCCGACGCTCAACTATGAGTCCATGTTGGTCTATTTCGTGGTGATCAGCGCCACCTGCTTTGGGCTTTGGGCGATCCACCGCCATACCTGGAAGAAAACCGGGGAGGTCAGTGACATCCTCAAGCTTGAAAGCAAAGCCGCCGCCATCGACGGTTTCATGACGGTTGCTACTGCCTTGGGCCTCGGCATGATCTACGCCTTTGGCGATAGCTTCCTCGCGCCCATCGCCCCGATTGGCGACAGCATTGTGGTGTTCGTCCTCTGTCTGCTCGCCGCGCGTCAGGTCCTGCGCGATCTCGGCGGCGGCATGGGTGAGCTGCTTGGTGTCACCGCCCAGCCAGAGATTATTGCCAAAGCCCGCCGCGCGCTGCGCGCCTCGGTGGCCGAGCTGTCAGGTGAGTTCACCGACATGTCCGTGGTCAAACTTGGCCGCACTTACACAGTCAGCGTCTATTATAATACCAAACAAGCCGTCACACCGGAGCAGGTCGATGACCTCAACCTCACCATGATCGCGGACGTGCGCAAAGTTCTGCCGGGCGCGTATGTGCTGCTATGTATTTCGCAATATCCCCGCCGCTGGCCGGAGGGCATGGACTAACGCATCGCGCGCCCTTTGAGGATCGCGTCAGAGCCAAAACGCTCGCGAATGGCATCCGTGGCGCGCTCCGCTTTGGCGCGTTGCACCGCTTGCGGGTCGAGCAAATCCCCCGACAGGTCCGCCTGTGTCGACGGTACCAGATCCGCAAGCCCAACGCCAATCAAACGATACGGCCCTTCATCCCCCACCTGATCAAACAGGCTTCGGGCGTTGCGATAAAGCGTGTCCGCCATCTGTGTCGCATCGCGCAGGCTCACCCGTCGGCTGATCGTGGAAAAATTCGCGCGTTTGAGTTTCAGCGTCACCACACGCCCCGCCAAATCCTTGGCCTTAGCGCGGTCGCTGACCTTCTCTGCCAAGCGCCACAAATGTCCGTCCAGGATGTCCGTGCTGGCGGTGTCCTCAAAGAACGTGGTCTCGTTGCTGATGCTCTTCATCGGCGCATGGGCGGACACCTTACGCCGATCCTGCCCACGCGCCAAATGCCAAAGCCGAAAGCCCGTGTTGCCAAACCGCGCGATCAGGTCTTCCTGATCCCAGCGCAACAGGTCCGTAAACGTGCGAATGCCCGCCCTCTCCAGGCTTTCCTGCGCCACTGGCCCAATGCCCCAAATCATCCGCACCGGTTTGTCCGCTAAAAAAGCATCCGTCTCAGCTTTGCCAATCACCGAAAACCCGCGCGGCTTGTCCAGATCACTGGCGACCTTGGCCAGAAACTTATTGTGCGACAGCCCCACCGAGCCCGTCACGCCCAACTCATCTTTCATGCGTTTGGTCAGCCGCGCCAGCATCACCGCAGGCGGCGCGCCATGCAGCTTGGTGGTGCCGGTCATATCCAAAAACGCCTCATCCAGCGACAAAGGCTCAATCACCGGCGTCAATTCATCCATCATCTTGCGAATGGCGCGGCTGACCTCGACATAGACGTCCATGCGCGGCTTGATCACCACCGCATCCGGGCAGAGTTTCAGCGCCTGAAACATCGGCATCGCTGAGCGCACCCCGCGAATGCGTGCCACGTAACAGGCCGTGGACACCACGCCGCGCTTGCCGCCGCCAATAATCACCGGCTTGTCGATCAACTCCGGGTTATCGCGCTTCTCAACACTTGCATAAAACGCGTCGCAATCCATATGCGCGATAGACAGCTCAAACAGCTCCGGATGAGAGGTCACACGCAAGCTGCCACACTCTGGACATCTTTTTGTGGTTTCCAATTCGTTAAGACAATCGCGGCATACTGCTGGCATTGGTTTACTTTGTATCGGATAGCGCCATGACTATAGCATTCCCGAACTTCCCTGACAGGGCCTATCGCGGCTCCAAACTGATTGTGTTTGTGGGGGACAAGCTTGTGTCTGTGCTGCGTGATGACATCGACACCATTCCCTGGCCGGATTACTGGGATTTTCCGGGTGGCGGTCGCGAAGGCGATGAAGCCGCGCTGACCTGCGCATTGCGTGAAACCGAAGAAGAGATTGGCCTGACCTTGTCAGAACATGACGTGATCTGGGCCCGCCGGTATCAGCGTCACGACCACTTCACATGGTTCTTTGCCGCGCAACTGCCTGCGGAAATGGAAGAGCACTTCGTGCTTGGCGATGAAGGTCAGCGGGTGAAGCTCATGTCTCCGCGCGAGTATCTCACCCACCCCAAAGGCATCCCACATTTCCAGACACGTCTCGCCGATTTCCTCGCCGACAGGCATCCGGACAATCCGCAGAATTTCACACTTCCAATAGCCGCCTGTGCTTAAAGCACACTGGGCTTAGCGGTTTGGCTGCTGAGCTTGTGCTGAGTTCATCTCCGCAACAATGGCTTGCGCTGCGGCGCGAGGATCTTCTGCGGTCCACACCGGACGTCCTACCACGATGTGGTCTACGCCATCGGCGACCGCATTGGCCGGTGTCGCCACCCGCTTCTGATCGCCAAGCGCTGCGCCCGCCGGGCGCACACCTGGGGTCACAATCAAGCGCCCCTCAGATTCCGGCAGCGCGCGGATCATCGCAGCCTCTTGCGGCGACGCAATCACACCGTCCGCACCGGCTTCAAACGCCTTGCCCGCACGCTCCACCACCAGATCAGGAATCGCGCCGTCTTTGATCAGACAGTTGTCCAGATCCCCGCGATCCAACGACGTCAGAATGGTCACGCCAAGAATCTTCAGGTTGCTGCCCGCTGCGCCCTGTTTTGCGGCTGCCACCACATGCGGATCGCCATGCACGGTCAGGAAATCCAGATCAAACTGCGCCAGACCACGCACCGCCGCTTCAACGGTGGCACCAATGTCAAACAGCTTCATGTCGAGGAAAATGCGCTTGCCGCGCTCTTGCTTGAGCTCATTGGCCAATGCAAGGCCGCCGCCGGTCAACATGCCAAGGCCAATCTTGTAGAAGCTCACCGCATCGCCAATCTGGTCCACAAGCTCCTGACCTTGCAGCAGGTTTGGCACATCAAGGGCAACAATCAGACGGTCATCAGCGGTCATGGCGGTATCTCCGGCTATCTAGGGGCAAAGCAAACGTCTGCCTTCTAGCGCCACGCGTCCTGTGCCGCAAGGCGTAGCGCGCAGGGGAGACGGGCGCAAAAACACAAACAGCCCCGCATGGGGGCTGATGTCTCTTCAGATCAATAGAAGCGTAGGAGGCTTAGCCTTCGCTGGGATACACACCCGGCGCAAAGGACAGCTCTTCGCGGCCCGCGCGGATTTCCGGCATCCGGCTCAACTGGCGCAGCGCTTCTTTGATCAATGCCAAACGACCGGCCCCTTTTGGGCGATCTTCCTCGGCGGGCACGGCGCAATGCAGGCGCACATCGCGGGAGGCATCGCTGAGGCTGACCACAGCGGACAGCTCACCAAGGGTCTGGCGGTAGGTGGGGTTGGAAATCTGGATCTCGGTCACATGCATGGTGCGGCCCTTTCTTGTCTGCTCTTGAGAGCACTGTGATTCAGAATTAGGGCGAAATTTGTCTCAAATTAGGGGAATTTTCGCACCATTTTCGCACTGACCTGTGCAACCCTTCAAAAGCATTCGATTTTCACCGGCGAACATCTTGATCTGTTTTGATCTGTTCCCCACATCTCATGTGAGGCCCACACAGGGGCGTGCCGCAAAGCGGGCGCCAATACCGGCGAGGGGCGCTTACAAGAAGGAGAGATACCCATGGACTTGAGCAAGTTCACGGAACGGTCCCGCGGTTTCATTCAAGCTGCGCAGACCATTGCGATGCGGGAAAACCACCAGCGTCTGGTGCCCGAGCACATTCTAAAAGCATTGATGGACGATGATCAGGGGCTGGCCGCCAATCTGATCACCCGTGCCGGTGGCGCGCCACAGATGGTACGCTCCGCGATTGACGCTGCGGTGGACAAGCTGCCGCAAGTGTCCGGCGACACTGGCCAGCCCTATATGGACAACAAGACCGCCAAAGTGCTGGCGGAGGCCGAGGCGCTGGCCAAGAAGGCGGGCGACAGCTTTGTGCCGGTGGAGCGCATTCTGATGGCGCTGGTGATGGTGACATCCAAGGCCAAAGACGCGCTGGACGGGGCCAGTGTCACCGCACAGACGCTGAACGCCGCCATCAACGACATCCGCAAAGGGCGCACGGCAGATTCGGCGTCGGCGGAAGAGGGCTATGATGCGCTCAAGAAATACGCGCAGGACCTCACCGAACGCGCCAGCGAAGGCAAAATCGACCCGATCATTGGTCGGGATGACGAAATCCGCCGCGCGATGCAGGTTCTGTCCCGCCGCACCAAGAACAACCCGGTTCTGATCGGGGAGCCCGGCGTGGGTAAAACCGCGATTGCCGAAGGCATGGCGCTGCGTATTGTCAACGGCGACGTACCGGAAAGCCTGCGCAACAAAAAGCTTCTGGCGCTCGACATGGGCGCGCTGATTGCCGGTGCAAAATACCGCGGTGAGTTTGAGGAACGCCTGAAGGCGGTTCTGACCGAAGTCACGGAGGCGGCTGGTGAAATCATCCTCTTTATTGACGAGATGCACACGCTGGTCGGCGCCGGTAAAACCGATGGCGCTATGGATGCGGCCAACCTGATCAAGCCTGCGCTGGCCCGTGGTGAACTACATTGTATCGGTGCCACCACGCTCGATGAGTACCGCAAATATGTGGAGAAAGACGCCGCCTTGGCGCGTCGCTTCCAGCCGGTTCAGGTCGAAGAACCCACCGTCGAAGACACCATCTCCATCCTGCGCGGCATCAAGGAAAAATATGAGCTGCACCACGGCGTGCGCATCTCTGACGCGGCGCTGGTTGCGGCCTCCACCTTGAGCCACCGCTACATCACTGACCGCTTCCTGCCGGACAAAGCCATCGACCTTGTGGATGAGGCGGCGTCGCGTCTGCGTATGGAAGTGGACAGCAAACCCGAAGAGCTCGACGCACTCGACCGCCAGATCCTGCAATTGCAGATCGAGGAAGAAGCGCTCAAGCTTGAGGATGATGCAGCGTCCAAGGACCGTCTGGAAACCTTGCAAAAGGATCTGGCCGATCTGCAGGAGAAATCCTCTGAGATGACCGCCAAATGGCAGGCCGGTCGGGACAAGCTCGCCTCTGCGCAAAACATCAAGGAAGCGCTGGATCAGGCCCGTGCCGATCTGGACATCGCCAAACGCGAAGGCAATCTCGCCCGTGCCGGGGAGCTGTCGTATGGCGTCATTCCTGATCTGGAGAAAAAGCTCGACGAGGCGGAAAGCGCCGAAGGCGAGGTAACGGTTGAAGAGGCCGTGCGCCCGGAACAGATCGCGCAAGTGGTCGAGCGCTGGACCGGTATACCTACCTCCAAGATGCTCGAAGGCGAGCGCGAAAAACTCCTGCGCATGGAGGATGACCTGCACCGCCGCGTGATCGGCCAGCACTCTGCAGTGACCGCGCTCTCCAACGCCGTGCGCCGCGCGCGCGCTGGACTCAACGATGAGAACCGCCCGCTGGGCAGCTTCCTCTTCTTGGGGCCAACCGGTGTGGGTAAAACCGAGCTGACCAAGGCTGTGGCCGAGTTCCTGTTTGACGACGACAACGCCATGGTGCGCATCGACATGTCCGAGTTCATGGAGAAACACGCGGTGGCCCGTCTGATCGGCGCCCCTCCCGGCTATGTCGGCTATGACGAAGGTGGCGTGCTCACCGAGGCCGTGCGCCGTCGCCCCTATCAGGTGGTGCTGTTTGACGAGGTCGAAAAGGCGCATCCGGATGTCTTCAACGTGCTCCTGCAGGTGCTCGATGATGGCGTGCTGACCGACGGCCAGGGCCGCACGGTGGACTTCAAGCAAACGCTGATCATCCTGACCTCCAACCTTGGGGCGCAGGCACTGAGCCAGCTGCCTGAAGGGGCCGATGCTGCGGATGCCCGTCGCGATGTCATGGACGCCGTGCGCGCCCACTTCCGCCCAGAGTTCCTGAACCGTCTTGATGAGACCATCATCTTTGACCGTCTGGGACGGCAGGACATGGACGGGATCGTCGACATCCAGTTGGCTCGCCTTAAGAAGCGCCTTTCCGGTCGCAAAATCGGCCTGGAGCTGGACGACGGCGCCAAAAAATGGCTGGCCGATGAGGGCTATGACCCGGTCTTTGGTGCCCGTCCGCTGAAGCGTGTGATGCAGCGCGCGCTGCAAAACCCTTTGGCCGAGGCTCTGCTGGCTGGTGACATCAAGGACGGTGACACCGTGCCGGTCACAGCCGGAGCTGAAGGCCTGCTGATCGGCGATCGGGTGGGCAGCAGCGACAATCCAAAACCGGATGACGCCGTCGTGCATTAACTCTAAACTGCCTGCAAAGCCCGCCTCACCGGCGGGCTTTCTTCTATGCGTACAACAGACGGATCAAAGACTTTGGATTGGCACACCCTGATCAACACCGACCGCGCCGCAGATACAGGCCGGGAAGAAGACCCGCTGCGCCAAAACTTTGTGCAGGACGCCGACCGGATCACCTTCTCTGCCCCGTTTCGGCGGCTGGCCAACAAGACACAGGTGCATCCGCTTTATGACCACGATCACCTGCGGCACCGGCTAATCCACTCGGTTGAGGTTGCCAGCGTGGGCCGCACGCTTGGCATGAAGGTGGGCAGTTGGCTTGAAGCGCAAGGGCACATTGCCAAAGGTGAAGCCGCGAAAGTGGCGGGGATTGTGCACGCCGCCTGTCTTGCCCATGACATTGGCAACCCACCGTTTGGGCATTCAGGCGAAGAGGCCATAGGCGGCTGGTTCAAAGAGAAGTTTGCCCAGAACGAGGGGATTTTTGCCCGGGTCGCCCCAGAACAGCGCCACGAGTTCACTCCGCTGGAAGGCAACGCCCAGGGCTTTCGCATCGTCACCCGTCTGGAAATGTACCGCAACGAAGGCGGGATGAACTTATCGAACGCCGTGCTTGGGGCCTTCACCAAATACCCGATGACCGCCAGCACCTCCGCAGTTCTGAAAGCGGCCAACGGTGGAAAGGCACCCTACGTTGGCGCCAAGAAATTTGGCGCCTTCCATTCCGAGTATGACACGCTCAAAGAGGTCGCGCAGGCGCTGGGCCTGCCGCAAGAAACCGCGCCGGATGGCAGCCTGTGGTGGCGGCGACACCCATTGGTCTATTTGGTCGAGGCTGCGGACGACATTTGCTACAACATCGTCGATCTCGAAGATGGTTTTTCTGCCGGCGATCTCAGCCTCAAGCAGGTCGAAGAGCTCCTCAATCCTATTGCAGTTCCAACCAACCGTGATCAATCCGCGTATACAGAGTATGAGCGCGTCAGTTATTTGCGAGCGCGCAGCATCGGTGGCGCTATAAACGCCTGTGTGCAGGCCTTCATCGACAACCACGCCTCTATTCTGTCCGGCCAGTTCTCAGGCGAGTTGATCGCCGTGTCCGACAAAGGCGCAGCCTTTGAGAAAATCAAACAGACCGCCCAAGAGCGTCTGTTCACCACGCCACGCAAAACCAAGCTGGAAATCCAAGGCCGCAACGCCATTCGCACCGTTCTGGACGGCGTGTTGCCGGTCTACGCCGCTTTGGCGGAGAACAACTGGAGAAGCGAAAGACTACCGGACTATGAGGCTCAGCTGGTGCGCGCCCTCTCGCTCGACCTGCGCGGCATCAACGACAGCTACACCGCGCTGCACGCGATAAGCGATTTTATCACCGGCATGACCGACCGCTACGCCCTTGAGGCAGCGCGCATGGTGTCGGGGATTGCCTAGCGCCGGTTTCCAAAAATGTTGCACCTGCCTCACGCGGCTGTTGCCCAATCGTGACTTGCTCTCGCCCTAAACGGGCGGCACTTTAGGTGTGACGCGCCAGAAGGGAGCCAAGTCATGGAAAGCACAATGGAAACAGCCTTTGATGTGGTGGAGTTTCTCGGACTGACCTTTGTGCTGATCTTTGCGCTTCTGGTTGTGGCGGCGATCATCCTCTTCATCATCGACCGCAATCAAACCGGCGATGCCATTCGGCGCAACTATCCTGTGATTGGCCGCTTCCGTCACATCTTCTCGGAGCTGGGTGAGTTCTTCCGGCAGTACTTCTTTGCCATGGACCGTGAGGAACTGCCGTTTAACCGGGCCCAACGGGAATGGGTTGGCCGGGCAGGGGAGGGCAAATCTAACACCATCGCTTTTGGCTCCACCCGCAATCTCAACGTGCCGGGCACGCCGATTTTTGTGAACGATCCGTTTCCGCCGCTGGACGATGAATATGCCAAGTCAGAGCCGCTGCTGATTGGCCCCACCGCCCGCACGCCATATCTTGCGCCGTCCTTCTTCAATATCTCCGGCATGAGTTACGGCGCGTTGTCTAAGCCAGCGGTGCAGGCGCTCAGCCATGGCGCGGCTGCGGCGGGCATTTGGCTCAACACCGGTGAAGGTGGTGTGAGCCCGTTTCACTACGAAGGCGGCTGTGATCTGGTCTACCAAATTGGCACCGCCAAGTTTGGTGTGCGCAATACTGAGGGTGGGTTGGATGACGCCAAGCTGCGCGAGATTGCCAGTCACAAAAACATTCGCATGTTCGAATTGAAAATGGCCCAGGGGGCCAAGCCTGGCAAAGGCGGTATCCTTCCGGGCGAAAAGGTCACCGAAGAGATTGCCAAAATCCGTGGGCTTCAGGTCGGGCAGGATGGCATCTCCCCCAACCGCCACCGCGAAATTGATAACTTTGACCATCTGCTGGATTTCCTCGCCCACATCCGCGAGGTCACCGGCAAGCCGGTGGGTATCAAAACCGTGGTTGGCGCGGAACTCACCATGCGCGAGTTCTTTGAAACCATCGCCCGGCGTGGTTCTGACATGGCGCCTGATTTCATCACCGTCGATGGCGGCGAAGGCGGCACCGGCGCAGCCCCCATGCCGCTGATGGATTTGGTTGGGATGCCCGTGCGCGAGGCGCTGCCATTGGTCGCCGATCTACGCGACGAATTTGAGCTGCACGACCGCATCCGCCTGATCGCCTCGGGCAAGCTGGTCAATCCCGGCGACATCGCCTGGGCGCTCGCGGCCGGGACAGACTTCGTCGTTTCGGCCCGTGGCTTCATGTTTGCGCTGGGCTGTATCCAAGCGCTCAAGTGCAACAAAAACACCTGCCCGACCGGCATCACCACCCACGACCCGCGCTTTCAAAAGGGCCTGGTTGTGGACCGCAAAGCCCCCCGCGTGGCGCGTTATGCCCAGGCGCTGGTGAAAGAGGTCGAGGTCATCGCCCATTCCGTGGGCGTGTCAGAGCCCCGCAAACTGCGCCGCCGCCACGTGCGACTGGTGCAACCCAACGGCCGCTCCGTGCCAATGAACGAGGTCTTCCCCCGGCCCGGTGCCATGTAGCCCCTCTGTCTTCTCAGTCTTCAAATATCCCGGGGGTGTGGGGGCTGGCCCCCACCTCTACCGCCCCCCCCCACGCGGGCCAAACGTTACAATCGCCCCACACCATCGTGACCATGCTTGTGTGGCCTGGCCCCCACCGCCTGCGCTATCACGATCTCAACGCAATAGGAGAGACCCCAAATGGCGCACCGCTGGACCAATGACCTCACACAGGGCGACGTAACCCCCAAGTCCGCCTATCTGAACCGCCGCCAGTTCATGGCCGGTATGGCAGGTCTCGGCCTCGCAGCCCTTGCGCCCAAAGCAAACGCCGCCACCGATCTTACCCCCACAGATTTTGACGTCATCACCCAGTACAACAACTTCTATGAGTTCGGCACCGGCAAGGAAGACCCCGCCAAACACGCCCACCGCCTGACCACCAAGCCTTGGAGCATCAAGATCGACGGTCTGGTCGACCGCCCCGGCGACTACGCGCTGGAGGACATCCTCTCCAAGATGACCATCGAGGAGCGCATCTACCGCTTCCGCTGTGTCGAAGCCTGGTCGATGGTGGTGCCGTGGAACGGTTTTGAACTGAAAGACCTGCTGGACCTCGCCGGCGTGCAATCCTCGGCCAAATACGTGGCCTTCGAAACGCTCTACCGCCCCAAAGAAATGATTGGCCAGAACTCGCCTTTCCTCGATTGGCCCTACGTCGAAGGCCTGCGCTTGGATGAGGCCAACCATCCGCTGACTCTGATGGCGACAGGCATCTACGGCAAAGACATGCCCAAACAAAACGGCGCGCCGATCCGATTGGTGGTGCCGTGGAAATATGGCTTCAAATCAATCAAATCCATGGTGCGCATCACGCTGACCGACAAAGAGCCGCCCACCAGCTGGAACAAATCCATCCCCGGTGAATACGGCTTCTACTCCAACGTAAACCCGGAAGTGGATCACCCGCGCTGGTCCCAAGCGTCTGAGCGCCCCATTGGCGGTGGCTTCTTTGCCAAACGTATCCCAACCCTGATGTTCAACGGCTATGAGAAAGAGGTCGCCAGCCTTTACGAAGGCATGGACCTGCGCAAAAACTACTGATGCCCATGGTCGACACAGTAAATACCCTTGTGCGCAAAACGCCCAACTGGCTGCTCTATCTGATTGGGGCGGCTTATCCGGCATGGCTGCTTTATGCCGGTTTCACCGGCGGCCTGGGTGTTGATCCTGTGAAAGCCATGGAGCACGCGCTGGGTAAAGTTGGCTTGCAAGTGCTGATCGCGGTTCTTCTAGTCACCCCTCTGCGCCGGTTTACCAAGCTCAACTTTCTGAGCTGGCGTCGGGCGCTGGGCGTGATTGCCTTTTTCTATATCCTGCTGCACTTCCTTGTGTGGATGGTGCTGGATGTGCAGATCCTCAGCCAAGTCAAAGCCGACCTCATCAAACGCCCCTACATCATAGTCGGCATGATTTCTTTGCTGATCCTGCTGCCGCTGGCGATCACGTCAAACAATCTGTCGATCCGCAAACTTGGCCCGCGCTGGCGCAAGCTGCACAAAGCGACATACCTCGCCGTGGCGCTGGGCGGTGTGCATTACATCATGCAGACCAAGGGCTTTGAATATGAGCCTTACATCTATCTCGCGGTGGTCATCGGCCTGATCGCACTCCGCAAGCTGCCGAAGAAACGCGCCACGCCGCAGGTTAAACGTCAGGCGGCATGAACCTTATGCTCTCGCCGCCCTCTTTCTTTAGCTGTGCACAAACTGGACCGTGTCAAAACGCTGCCGCCAGGCGCTGACCTCGGCGGCCACATCTTCGCCTGCCAATCCGGCCGCAATCAATCCGGCCAAACGGTCGGCATCCCCCGCGGTCATGCCCCAACGCACCAGTTCCGGCGTGCCAATGCGCAGCCCATTCATGTCGCCCGCGACCTCGGCGACAGGCAGTCCAATGCCACAGGCCAGGAACCCCGCCTTGCGCAAAACTTTGGACGCTGCCTGTCCACCGCCATAGCCTTCCGCCAGAACCGCAAACTGGTGGGACTGCGTGTGGCCCTCCCGTCCCGCAAACACCGGCACGCCCTTGGCGTCCAGCGCCGCCGCCAAAGCCTGCGCCATGGCAATCATCTCTTGCGCATAAGCCGCCCCATAACTGCGCCAGTCCAACATGGTCACCGCCAGCGCCGCCGACTTGGCCGCATCAAAGTTTGCCGTCATCCCGGGGAAGGCAATCGCGTCCAGCGCCTTGGCGATCTCCGCATCATTGCTGACAATCAATCCACCCGCCGGTCCGCCCAGACTCTTGTAGGTGCTCATGGTCATAAAATGCGCCCCCTCGGTCAGCGGGTTCCGCCACGCCTTGCCTGCTATGATCCCGCATTGGTGGGCCGCATCAAACATCACCTTGGCACCCACCTCATCAGCAATCGCGCGCACTTCTTTCGCCGGATGCTCAAACAGGTTCAGGCTGCCGCCAATGGTGATCAGCTTCGGCTGCTCCTTCAACACAAGCGCCCGCAGCGCGTCCAGGTCCACGGTGTAGCCATCCGCATCGGTGGGCGCCATGACGGTGCGCAGCCCAAACAGCCCGGCGCAGCCCGCCACATGATGAGTCACGTGCCCGCCGATGGTCGCGGGCGGCGCTATGATAGTATCGCCCGGTTTGCAGGTCGCCATAAACCCATAGAGGTTGGCAATCGCGCCCGACGGCACACGGATCTCGGCAAACTTGGCGTCAAACACTTCCGCGGCCAGTTCCGCCGCAATCACCTCAATCTCTTCAATCGCCTCCAGCCCCATCTCGTATTTGTCGCCGGGGTAACCCAGCGACGGACGTGACCCGATGCCGGAGGCCAAAAGCGCTTCGGCCCGTGGGTTCATGACATTGGTGGCGGGGTTGAGGTTGAAACACTCTCGCTCATGAATGTCGCGGTTCTTGGTTGCAAGGCCTTCGATCCGGTCCAGAATATCCGTCGCCGATGTCTCCGCTGTCTGTTTTGCAATGTCGCGCACCAAGGTTTCACTTGCCGCCGGCACCCAGTCTCTGAAATCCAATGTCATGTCTCATCTCTCCATGTTTGATCCCAAAGTGACAGGCTCCCCTGACAACGCAAATCAGATTTGCTATTTCTTGGCATAGAAAAACTAAGGCTATCTCATGTCTGTTCTGCCCAACCGCCCTAAAGGTCCGCCCTTGAATGCTCTGCGCGCGTTTGAAGCCGCTGCCCGTTTGCAAAGCTTTGTCGCGGCGGGGGAGGAGCTGGGGGTGACCCCTGGGGCCGTATCGCAACACATCAAAGCGGTCGAAGCCTGGGCGCAAGTCACTCTGTTTCGCCGTCAGGCACAGGGGGTGTCTCTCACTGCCGAGGGGCGAGATGTGGCCACAGCTTTCACGCGGGCCTTTGACGCGATGGCCGAGGCCACGCAAACCCTGCGCAATCTCAGCCTCACCATCGAAATCCACATCGCCGCATTGCCATCCGTGGCCCAGCTCTGGTTGCCGCGGCGCTTGGGCCATCTGCGCGCGCTACGTCCGGAACTAAAGATCTCAGTGACCGCGATGGAGACCCCGCCCAGTCTCACGCGGGACCTGTTTGATCTTGCGCTGTTCATTGACACGCCAACAGGGGTGCCTGAAGAGCGGGTACTAGAGGAAGACGTCCTGTTCCCAGTCTGCGCACCCGTCTTGTTGGACAGCCACGCTTTTACGGACACGCCACTCCTGCATGATCAAACCTGGTCGGAGGATTGGCGCCTATGGTCAGAGGGTGCGGGCGTAGACGAAGGAGATCCGACAGTGGGTCCCAAATACTCGCTCTATGGCCTGGCCGTGGAAGAGGCCAAATCCGGCGCGGGTCTGTTGATGGCCCACGGTTGCCTGATCGCGCCACTGATCGAGACCGGCGCCCTGTGCCGGGTGTCAAAGGCTGAGGTTGCAACCGGCAAAGCTCTGGTGATGACCCTGCCACATACCTCCCGGCGTAGGGCAGGTCTGGAGGAGATTGCCGATCTGCTGTCTGATCCTCTCTTGCGGTAAGTCTTGAGTGACCGTCCTCTCTCTTCACCCATTAGAAACGTCACCTTTTCTGTCCTTCTTTTGGCACCTCTGCGAAACAGCCACGATACAGACGTGATACCGACGTAGGTATTTGGTCGTTTGTCGGGTGTTGC
>Ga0189286_100015_pt1 | contig 149241 bp, 121 predicted proteins | sample UW69minimetaG_FD_130330 | JGI IMG/M metagenome (GOLD analysis project Ga0189286, IMG submission 130330) | Marine microbial communities from the Costa Rica Dome - UW69 mini metaG | ecosystem: Environmental > Aquatic > Marine > Oceanic > Photic zone | place: Costa Rica: the Eastern Pacific... | reverse complement strand
TTTAAGACCAGAATACTATCTAAAATAACAGCATTAACAACCATTCAATACATTAACAGGTTTATTTTCAAAAGAAATATTAACAATATTAAAATTAGCATTATTTAAAATGCACAACGGGTAGTTTAAATAATAAATATATCCTACGCTAATTACAAAACTCCAGTCATTTGCTTTGTTTTCAGGATATAGGTTTTCATCTGGATTTAATCCGTCAACCCAGTTAGAAAAATAGTATCTCCAACGTAAATCAAGCAATAAATCGGATGTTTCTGTAAACTTGTATCGTGTACCAACACTAGCTACAATAGACCAAGTAGAACTAGATTCATTTTTGTAAGCATCTTGATACTTTATAGGTAAAACACCTGGACTAGCTAACGGACCTCGATCTGATTGAACAGTTGGGGTATAATAATGGTATTGCGCTCCTAGAGCTGCGTAAGGTGCTAATAAATAACCACCACTTTCAAACTCTCTGATACTTCTTGGGAAAAATTCTAATTGCGTTCCTAAGTTTAAAACACGCGTACTTCCAGTCATAGCACGAAGCTGATCAGCAGTTATAGAAACTTTATCATCTCCAACAAATCTTCCAAAATGTTCAAGGTTAACAGTTGTGTATGTAAGTTCGTTTCTTACCTTAAAATGGTCATTAAAGTATGTGTAACGTGTGAAACAGTTACATTCTGCACGATAAGAGAAGTTTAAATAATGTACGATACCAAACTCGGCACCAACATTTCCAATGTTGGTTTCAAAGTCATTACGTTCTCCATAGTCAGACTGAAATGCATTTGGTCCAACGACGAAGCCAATTTCATGGGAAAACCCAAACTGAGCATATGTTGTACCGACACACATCAGCATGAAAAGTAGGAGGATAGGGCGGATTCTATTTAACATGTTATAAACCAGTATTTATATGAGGCTATACAGCAAATATATAAAAACCCTCAAAACAAAAAAACAAAAAGTGTAATATCTAACCTTTATTATCTACAAGATGTCATATGTAATAGATAAAAGGCTCATTCATCTAGTTAAAAGTTGAAATTGCCAAATTGTAAAAAAAAGAATGTTTTTTTTTAATTAAATGTATATTTGCATGGTCAAATAATGATATTAATAAAAATTTGTTAATCAAACTTCGTTTATGGAAGCAAAAGTAAAAGAGTTTTTAGACTTGGTAAAGCAGACGAACGGACACGAATCTGAATTTCTACAAGCAGTTCAGGAAGTTGCGGAAGCTGTAATCCCTTATATAGAAGGTAAGGAAAAGTACAAAGGAACTAAGATTCTTGAGAGAATGGTAGAACCTGAGCGCGTAATTATGTTCAGAGTTCCATGGGTTGATGATAATGGTGAAACTCAAGTAAATCGCGGATATAGAATTGAAATGAATTCGGCTATCGGACCTTATAAAGGAGGATTGCGTTTTCATCCAAGTGTAAATTTAAGTATTCTTAAATTTTTAGCATTTGAGCAAGTATTTAAAAATAGTTTAACAACACTTCCAATGGGTGGTGGAAAAGGAGGATCTGATTTTAATCCAAAAGGAAAATCAGATTTAGAAATTATGCGTTTCTGCCAAGCATTCATGTCAGAATTATTCAGACATATTGGACCAAATACTGATGTTCCTGCTGGAGATATCGGTGTGGGAGGTCGTGAGATTGGATACATGTTTGGAATGTATAAGAAACTAAGAAACGAATTCACAGGAGTTCTTACAGGAAAAGGAATTACTTGGGGAGGATCGTTAATTCGTCCAGAAGCTACAGGGTACGGAAATGTGTACTTTGCACAAAGCATGTTAGGTACTAAAGGAACATCTTTTGAAGGAAAGACAGTAACAATCTCTGGTTCTGGAAATGTAGCACAATATGCTGCTGAGAAAGCAACAGAATTAGGTGCAAAAGTTGTGACAATGTCTGATTCTTCAGGATATATTCACGATGCTGATGGAATTGATGCTGAGAAATTAGCCTTCATCATGGAGCTTAAAAATGTAAAGAGAGGAAGAATTCACGAATACGTAGAAAAATACCCTTCTGCAACATTCCACAAAGGTGAAAGACCTTGGAGTGTAGCTTGTGATGTAGCATTGCCATGTGCAACTCAAAACGAATTAAACGGAGACGAAGCACAAGTATTAGTAAATAATGGTTGTATTTGTGTAAGTGAAGGAGCAAACATGCCATCTACGCCTGAGGCAATTGAAATCTTCTTAAAAAACAAGATTTTATTTGCACCTGGAAAAGCATCAAATGCTGGTGGAGTTGCAACTTCTGGTTTAGAAATGACACAAAACTCATTACGTTACAACTGGACTCGTGAAGAAGTTGATGCTAAATTAAAGCAAATCATGAGTGATATTCACCAATCTTGTGAAGAATACGGAAAAGACGAAAATGGATTTATCGACTATGTAAAAGGAGCCAATATTGCTGGTTTTGTTAAGGTAGCAGATGCTATGATTGCACAAGGAGTTGTGTAATTAAAATCCTAAAATCACATATAAAAGCTTTCTGCCCATACGGCAGGAAGCTTTTTTTGTAACAATAATATATGATAACCAATTCATTTACGTTATTATTAAATATATTTGGTAAAATATTCTAACAATAAGAGACTGCAACACATTTAGTTGTGGTTAAGTGTTCAAAAATAAATGCGAAAGTTCTATTTAAAGAGCATAAAATTAAAAATAGACAGATGAAGAAAAGTTTTTTGTATTTGCTACTGCTAATAAGTTATGTTTCGGTACATGGACAATCTGCAAACAATTCTTGGTTAGGACACTATTCCTATAATAATGTAATTGATATTTCACGAAGTGCGGATAAAATTTATGCCGCTTGTGACAATTCTTTTTTTACATACGACTTACAAACAAATGAATTGGCTAAGTATTCTACGATCAATGGACTTTCTGGTGAAGAGATAAGTACAGCATACTACAGTCAATCAGGCGATAAATATGTCTTAGGATATGGGAATGGACTTTTGGAAGTATTTGATCCTTCTTCAGGTGAAATAAATAAAGTAGTAGATATTGTTGACAAACCGACAATTCCGCCAAATCAAAAAAATATCAATCATATATTAGAATACAACAACATACTATATATAGCTACTGACTTTGGAATCTCGCTATATGATATCAATGCATTAGAATTTGGAGATACCTATTTTATTGGACCTAACGGAAGTCAAATAGAAGTGCGTCAAACAACTATTTTTGGAGAATATATTTATGCAGCTACAGACATAGGTATGTTTAGAGCCATTGTGGATAATGATAATTTGATTGATTTCGAAGAGTGGGAACGTATTAATTCTTCTAATTGGCGAGGAGTTATTGCATTTGGTCAAGAGTTATATGCAATCTCTCTGACAAGAAGAATGTTTCGATTTAATGGTACTGGCTTTTCATTCTTGTCTCAAATACCACAGTATGCCACGTTTACGGAAGACCTGAAAGTGTCAGAAAACTATATGATTGTAGCGCATGATCAAGAAGTACATGTGTATGATACTGAGCTTAACGAAGTTGTAGGAGTTCAGTCTTTAGAAGATTATCCAGATCTTGAATTTAATTCTGCCTTGCTTATAGGGAATACTTTATACATAGGTACAGAAACAGAAGGTATTTTAGAAACTGCATTTCCTATGCCAATGACGGCAAATCAAATATTACCAGATGGTCCTCTATTAAATAACACATTTTCTATTACTGCAATTCCAAATGAATTATGGGTAGTGTATGGTGATTACACTGCTGGATACGATCCATATCCACTTGATGATAGAGGTGTAAGTCACTTGCAAGATATGGCTTGGGTAAATATTCCTTATTCGCCAGATTATGATGCAAAAAGTATTGTGCATGCAACAGTAAATCCATCAAACCAAAATGAAGTATTCTTGAGTTCATTTTTTTCTGGAATACTAAAAATTGAAGACAATGTGCCTGTTGAGATTTTAAATCATACGAATAGTGGGCTTGAATCATTAGATATTGGAATTCCAACATATATAGACATTAGAATTGGTGAAACAAAATTTGATGCCAATGGCGATCTTTGGGTACTAAATTCAAAGATTGAAAACGGAATCAAAGTATTGCGAAGTAGTGGGCAATGGGATTCATATTCTGTATCGGAAGCTATCAGTGATCCTGTTTTTGGTGAAAATGGACTCTCTAAAGTAGAAATCAGTAACAACAATATCAAATTCATAGCAACACAATCACATGGAGTGCTAGCCTTTGATGAAACACGTAGTGAAGGTTCTCAATTTGTTACCATAAGTGAAGAAGAATCAGGAAACTTACCAACAACGGATGTGCGTGCTGTACGTATTGATAAATCGGGAAATCTATGGATTGGAACCGTAAAAGGAATTCGTGTGTACTTTGGTGCAGCAGGTATTTTTGAAGATGATGACCCGCAATCCAACGATATTATTATTGTAGATGAAGATGGTGTGCCAAAAGAATTATTATTTGAACAAACGGTTACTGATATTGAAGTAGATGGTTCTAATAACAAATGGATCGCAACTTCGGCTTCAGGTGTATTTTATATGTCACCAGATGCTACGGAAACACTAGCGCACTTTACAAAAGATAACTCGCCATTACCCACAAACACGGTAAATAATATTGAAATTGATGCAGAGTCTGGAAGAGTGTATATCGCTACGGCGAAAGGACTACTGTCTTTTCAGGGAACTGCAACAGCACCAAAAGAAACTTTAGAAAATGTATATGCATATCCAAATCCTGTACGACCTGGATTTAGTGGAGACTTAACAATTACTGGTTTAACAAATAATGCAAACGTAAAAATAACAGATATTGAAGGAAACCTAGTATATGAAACAACTTCTGAAGGTGGAACCTTGCTTTGGGATTTAACAGCGTTTGGCAGACACAAAGTTGCTACGGGTGTATATCTTGTTCTAATAGCAAGTGCAGATGGTACTGAGACTAAAGTCACGAAAGTGATGATTGTTCGTTAAAATGCTAGTCACAACCAAAGCTATTGTAATCTCAACCATAAAATATGGTGATGCTGGTGTTATAGCAAAATGCTTTACAGCTTCTGATGGAATCAAAAGTTATTTATTACGCGGAATTTTAAAATCAAAAAAAGGCAAGTTAAAAATTGCTTACTTTCAACCATTAATGCAACTAGAAATTGTTGCTAATCATAAAAACAAAGGAAGTTTAGAATACATTAAAGACGTTAAAACAGTATATCCATACACGTCAATTCATACGCAAATAGCTAAAAGTGCCATTGTCTTATTCTTATCAGAAATCCTTAACTATTCTATTCAAGAAGAAGAAAAAAATGATGCCTTATTTCAATTTATTGAAAATGCACTACAATGGCTTGATATGAACGATGAAATTGCGAACTTTCACCTCGTATTTTTAACCAACTTAACGAAGTATTTAGGGTTCTATCCAGAAACTAAACATATCCATAAAGAGTATTTTGACTTGCAAGAAGGCCAATTCTTTAATAATAGTACGATGAACGAATGTGTGACAGGTGAAAATTTAACGTTTTTTAAACAGCTGTTAGGCATAAAATTTGATGCGCAAAATACCATAATGTTATCTTCGTTCAGAAGAAATGAAATTCTTGCAATATTCATTCAATATTTTAAATTACATTTGCAGGGATTTAGGGAACCAAAATCAATGGAAGTGTTACATGAAGTATTCAAATAAAATAAAAGGCATTGTTGGTATAATCTCTTTTATTTTTTCCCAAGCGCTTTTTTGTCAAGAAATTCAAGTAAAAGATATTGTTAACGATAGAAACATCTCTAACGTAAATGTATATAATGCTGATCAATCTAAAGGCGGAATTACCAATGCAAGAGGCAAGATAAATATTTCTATATTCTCTGAAGATGAAAAAATTACATTTCAGCATATTTCCTATTTGCCAGTTACATTCACAAAACAACAAATTCTCGAAAACAAAAATATTGTCTACTTAGTCAAAAGAACGGCGGAGTTATCTAAAATTGTAATATCTGTTTCTAAGTGGCAACAAAACAAAAAAGAAGTTCCTAAAAAAATTGTGAGTATTGATAGCAAGCAAATCACATACTCAGCACCGCAAACCGCAGCCGATTTGTTAGAAAAAAGCGGAAAAGTGTTTGTTCAAAAGAGTCAATTAGGAGGCGGAAGCCCTATGATTAGAGGTTTTTCTACTAACCGATTGTTGCTTTCTGTAGATGGTGTGCGAATGAACAATGCCATATTTCGTGGCGGAAACGTGCAAAATGTGATTTCAATAGATCCTTTCAATGTTAACAATACAGAGGTTATATTAGGTCCAGGATCTGTTATTTACGGAAGTGATGCTATTGGTGGTGTTATGAATTTTTATACAAAAACACCAAAGCTTTCATGGAATGAAGAAACGCTGATTTCAGGAAATGCAAACATGCGCTACGCATCTGCAAATACTGAAAAAACAGGTCATTTTGATGTCAATATCGGACTAAAAAAATGGGCGTTTTTAACGAGTGTAAGTTATAGTGATTTTGATGATTTACGCATGGGTAAAAATGGTAAAGATGAATATCTTCGACCAGAATTTGTAGCAAACCTCAATGGAGAAGATACTGTTGTAGAAAATGCAAATCCAATAAATCAACGCTTTACAGGATATAGTCAAATCAGCCTAGCTCAACGTATAAAACTAGTTACTGATGACATATGGGAATTTGACTTAGGATTGCATTATTCTGCGACCTCAAACTATCCGCGATACGATCGTTTAATACAGTACAGAGACGGAACGCTTCGATATGGTGATTGGTTTTATGGGCCGCAACGTTGGTTTATGGGTAATTTTCAAACTCAGAAAAAAGGAAACAATACCTATTACGATAATGTAAAATTTACCAATGCATATCAAAGATTTGAGGAAAGTAGAAACAAACGTAACTTCCAAGATGATATTCTCAATGCCACAGAGGAAAAAGTAGATGCAATCTCATCGAGTTTGGATTTTGAAAAAAGATTCAACCCGCAAATCAAAACCTTCTATGGTTTAGAGTACGTGTATAACAAAGTATATTCAAACGGATTTAATAGAAATGTCAACACAGGACAAATCACGGATGCTCCTTCTCGTTATCCTGATGGAGCTACTTGGCAGTCTATGGCAGCGTATGCAAGTTTAGAGTACAAACCAAATCCTAAATTTACGCTTCAGTCGGGATTGCGCTACAATCATATTTTAATTGATACAGATTTTGACACTACTTTTTTTCCGTTTCCATTTACAGAAGCAAGTACTAATACAGGTGCGTTTACAGGAAGTGTAGGATTTAGTTGGTTACCAAAAAACTGGCAAATTACCGCAAACATTGGTACAGCTTTTAGAGCGCCAAACATCGATGATATTGGAAAAGTATTCGATTCTGAACCAGGATCTGTAGTAGTGCCAAATCCAAATTTGACACCAGAACATGCATACAGTGCTGAATTTGGAATTCAAAAAAGGATAGGGAGTAGTTTTGACTTAAGTTTTAATGCTTTTTATACATTATTGGACGACGCGCTCATTCGTAAAGACTTTAATTTGAATGGTGAAACAGAAATCATATACAATGGTGAATTGAGTAATGTGCAAGCCATTCAAAATGCTTCAAAAGTATATACTTATGGTTTCGAATTTGGTTTTTCTGCAAAATTTGATAAAAGGACAAAAATTACAGCCGATTTAACAATTCCTAACGGAGAAGAAGAACAAGTAGATGGAACAAAAGTTCCGTTGCGACATGTATCGCCTATTTTTGGAAACTTTCATTTTATCTACAAAAATGAAAGATGGAATTTAGATCTTTTTACAAACTTCAATAGCTCCATAAGATTTGAAGATTTAGCTCCTTCAGAACGTAGTAAAGCATACTTATATGCAATAGATGAAAATGGAAATCCATATTCGCCATCTTGGGTCACTATAAATGCAGAATCAAATTTTGAAATCACCGAAAAAATTAACTTAACAGCTTCACTTGAAAATATAACAGATAGACGTTATCGAGTTTACTCTTCAGGGATTTCTTCGCCAGGAAGAAACCTGATTTTAGCCTTAAATTACAGCTTCTAGCGCTAAAAAACAGCAAGAAATATACTACGGAAAATTACCCTTTTTGAAATTTTATGACTTTTATATCGACAAATTCATAGATTTCATCTAATTTAATGGATTAATATACCAAAGAAATGAATAAAAAAAGTTAAAATTGAAAAAAATTACCTTGCCTTAAAAATGCTTTCACACATGAAAAAAACCTACTCGTTATTAGCTTTATTGCTATCCTTTACTTATGCGAGTGCACAATATTGTACATCTTCAGCGAGTGATCCAACCGCTGAGTATATAAGTAGAGTTCAATTAAATACCTTGGATAATTCTAGCCCATCTACACCAGCAACTGGCTACACAGATTTTACTGGTGATACTCCAACAGATTTGGAGATAAGTACAAACTATACTATAACGATCACAAAATTTTGGCCAGCAGGTTTTGGAGGTCCATACAACGAAGGAATTGGTGTTTGGATTGACTATAATCAAGATGGAGATTTCTTTGATGCTGGAGAGTTTGTGTATAATGATTCGCCCAATACCACAACACCTGTTTCAGGAAACTTCACGGTTCCATTAGGAGCAACTCTTGGAAATACACGAATGCGTATACAAATGCAAGGGGATAATTCCGTGAACGATCCCTGTGATGTAGTAGGTACTGGATATGATTATGGAGAAGTAGAAGATTATACGGTTAATATTACAAGTTCCTCTTTGCCACCTGATATTTATGTGTCAGGTAACTCAGTTGAAATAGCAGACGGTTCTGTAAACGTTCCATCTACTACCGATCATACAGACTTTGAATCTACAACAATATCTAGTGGAACCGTTGTTCGGACCTTCACGATAGAAAACGTAGGAACTACAACAGACTTAACGTTGCCCGCAAGTCCAGTAAGTTTTGGAGTAGGTAGTAATGCGGCTTTTACAATTTTGACTCAACCCACGGATCTTTCGTTATCGCCCGGGGAAACCACAACATTTACGGTGCAATTTGCTCCTACAATAGTAGGTGCTGCTACTGCCGAAATAATAATTTCCAATAACGATCCTGATGTTGCAGAACAATCGTATACTTTCAATATTGCTGGTACGGGAATTGTACCTGTTCCAAGTCCAGGAAATATATCAACCAACCTGCAATTATGGCTCAAGGCAGATGCAGGAACTTCATTGACAGGAGCAGATGTAGATAGTTGGACAGATCAGTCACCAAATGGATTTACAGCAAATTCAGGAGGAGCTTCAGATGCCCAATTCATAACTAATGCATTAAACTTTAATCCTGTATTGCGCTTTTCAGGAGCTCAATATTTAAGTCTGGGGAATCCTGCTGTATTGGATATTGATCCTTTAACAGAGGAAATGACTATAATGTCTGTAATTATTTCTGGAGGAGGAAGTACAGGAACGGTAATTTCCAAAGCAACAAATAGTATGCGAAATTACCAATTGTGGCTGGGGACTACAGACAGAGTTGTACATTACACTCTGGGGCGACCTAATAATATTGATACTTCGGAAAGATTTGGTACTATTTATGCGTTAAACGAACCAAAAATTACAACAGGAGTTGTTGCTACAAATGCAGACCCTTTTCTGCGATTATCAACAAATGTGAATGGAGTAAATGATCCAGCATTTACTAATAACGGAATTAATAGCGGAAGCAATAATGTTGATGTATTGATTGGAGCACGTAGAAATGAAGATACCTTTGGAAATGCAGGATACAATACAGATTCAGGATATCTATACAATGGAGATATTGCAGAAGTTATTCTGTATGACAGAGCTTTAACTGCGACAGAAGTTCAAAGAGTTGAGTCGTATTTAGCACTAAAATATGGAATTACACTAGGATCTAATGATGAAAACTGGGATAGTAATACAAATACTTCTTCTCCTTTTGGATATGCAGGAACTAGTGAAGATTACATAGATACAAACGGAACTGTTATTTGGGACGGATCTGCCAATGCAGGATTTGGATATAATGTATTTGGAATAGCAAGAGATGATAATTCTGTATTTGAACAAACAGAATCAAGAAGTGTAAATATAGCACCTGCAGATGTATTAACTATACGAAAAGAATCAGGTTCTTTTGCTTCAAACCTAAGTTACCTAATTATAGGAAACAATGGTTTAGCAGAATCAATTCAAACAACTACGTTGCCACAACGTACTGCAGGAATGCTTAATAAAATATGGCATGCCCACGAAAGTGTTACGGATGTAGGAACTGTAGAATTAGAATTTGATATGAGTAGTAGTGGACTAACGAACCTCGATGACTTAGAATTATATATTGCAGACGATACTAGTTTTGCGGCATACGAAAACTATACAGGAACAAATGTAGGAGGCGTATTAACGTTTACAGGAGTGAACCTAGAAGATGGTCAATACTTTACTTTAGGAGAACCGCAAACTGTAACAGGAACAAATGCTCTTTTCTTTGATGGAGTTGATGATTATGCAGAAGAAAAATCACCAGTATCAGTAGGTTTAACAGACTACACTGTAATGGGGTGGATTCGTAATCCAGGACAATCAATCCCAACTGCAGATAGAGATATCTTAGGAGTACAAGGTCAGTTTAGGTTTTATTTAAGTGGAGGATTACTTTCTATCCAAGAAGGACAAACAGGTGGGACACCAAGAGCCGGAACAGGATCACTGACTGATTGGGTGCATTTTGCAATCATAACTGATACTAGTGCAGGAAGAGCCAACTTCTATCTCAATGGATTCCTTATTGGAGGAGGAGGAATAGATCCATTAGGTTCGAATACAAATCCATTGCGTATGGGAACCTTTGATGATCTAAACTTTTTTACAGGGTTTATAGATGAAGTCAGAGTTTTTGATATTGCACTTACGGAAGATCAACTCCGAGAAATGGTGCATCAAGAAATTGAGCAAAATGGATCAAATGTTCGTGGAAGTGTGATACCTAAAGATATAGAAGATTTTACCAGTGGACATAATGTTGCTTGGTCCTCATTAGTGGCTTATTATGATATGTCTTCAATAACTGGTAACCGTGTTCTCGATCTAACTGGTAATAGCGATAATTTATACATAAAAAACATGTCTACTATTGCTCCGCAAACAGCACCAATGCCTTACATAAGTGTAGCTGATGGTAACTGGACAGACGATGCTACTTGGGAATTTGGAACCGTTTGGGATACACCTTCTGCAAATAGTATTAACTGGTCAATTGTGCAAATACGAAATAACGTAACTGCTAGTGCAAGTTATTCTACATTAGGATTAACGGTCGATAGTGGAGCTAGATTAACATTTACAGGAACTAATCCTGTGGTAACAAGTACAGCTCCGTATACAGTAACTAATGGAACAGGATTTGAACTTATAAACACATGGTATACAGAATTAGACGGAATCATTGATCTTAATGGAGAAAGCCAGTTTCGACAAACAGAACGAAGTGATCTGGCAACTTCTAGTGCTGGTTACGTAGAAAGAGATCAACAAGGAACGGCAAATAGATATACCTATAACTATTGGTCATCGCCAGTAAGTGATATAAATACAACAGCAAACAATCAAGACTTTACACTTGCTGATGTCTTATTAGATGGAACAAACCCAAGCTCTCCAGGAGCAATTACTTGGACAGTTCCTGCAAATGCAGATGGAGCTACATCACCATTTACAATTAGTACACGTTGGATTTACAAATTTGTAAATGGGGCAGATGAAGATTATGACGCATGGCAATTTATCCAGCAAACAGGAAATATATCTCCTGGTGAAGGATATACAATGAAAGGAGTTGCTGCCTTAGATGAACTGGAAGAGCAAAACTATGTCTTTAGAGGTAAACCAAATAATGGAGTAATTACGGTAGGACCTTTAGATGATACAAATATCTATTTAGTTGGAAATCCATACTTATCAGCTTTAGATGCAAATGAATTTATCAATGATAATATTGCAAATGGTGCTACTACAGGAACCTTATTCTTCTGGGAACATTGGGGAGGAGGAACACATACGCTTTTAGAATACCAAGGAGGATATGCAACCTATACACTAAGTGGAGGAGTTTCTGCCTTATCTCACCCAACAGTTGATCAAACAGGTTCAGGTGTAAAAACGCCAAGAAGATTTGTCCCTGTTGGTCAAGGGTTCTACGTGCAAGGAGATTCTAACGCTGGTAATGGATTATCTACTACTGTAGAATTTAATAATTCACAACGTGGAAACTCTGCAGGGTTGGTTATAGAAAACCCAGGTTCTGTACTATCTATCTTCTTAAGAAATGGTGAAGAAGATGAATTAGATGTATCTGGAATCAATCAGAGTGCTGAAAATGCTTCAACAGAAGCTAATAATCTTTTATTTGATACGGAGCCAACACCTGCTAACATTCGTAGAGATAATAGACAAAAAATTCGTTTAGGATACAGAAACACTGAAGGATTCCACCGTCAAATATTACTAACATTCGATAGAAAGGCAACGGATGCAATCGATTTAGGATATGATGGAGAATCTATAGGAGCTACTGAAGATGATATGTATTGGGCATTAGAGGGTGGAAAATATGTAATTCAAGCAGTAGAAAATTATTATGACGATAGAGAAGTATCACTTGGTTTTACTTCAGAATTCTCAGGTGGCGGAACAGTAATGATTGATGCTCTTGAAAATGTAAGTGATAATATAGGTATATATATTAAAAACAACTATACAGGAGCAACATACGACTTAAGAGAAGGTGATTTCCAAATAGACATTCCTTCAGGAGAAACCAATGATAAATATTCATTAGTATTCAAGCCACATAGTTTATTGAGTATTAATAACAATATTCTAGAAAATGGTATTGTACTATACAATGACACAAAAGCTGATGAAATTGTAGTTACTAACAATACAAATTTCAAGCTTGAAAGAATTGATATACATAGTATTCTTGGACAGCAATTAATTTCAATCAATGAGGAAATTGATAAAAAAACCATTCGAATTCCTATTGACAATGCCGCAAGTGGTATTTACGTAGTGAGCATTTATTCTGAAACAGGAAAAATTAGTAAAAAGCTAGTCATCCAATAACACAGAATCACACACAATACAAAGACCACTTGAAAACCAAGTGGTCTTTTTTTATTTAACACATTACAATTCAATGAAATTCATTAATTTCGCAAATTCAATACAGAGCAGAAAAAATGGCTAATAAATTTACAGAGTACAAAGGACTAAACTTACCCGTAGTTGCTGAAGAAATACTCAGCTATTGGGAAGAAAACAACATCTTTGAAAAAAGTGTAACCTCGCGTGAAGGTGCTGAATCATTTGTGTTTTTTGAAGGACCACCTTCAGCAAATGGATTACCAGGTATTCACCACGTATTGGCAAGAGCTATTAAAGATATTTTCTGCCGTTACAAAACTCAAAAAGGATACCAGGTAAAGCGTAAAGCAGGTTGGGATACTCATGGACTTCCGATAGAATTAGGTGTAGAAAAAGAATTGAAAATCACCAAAGAGGACATCGGGAAGAAAATTTCTATCGTAGAATACAACGAAGCTTGTAAAAAAGCGGTAATGCGCTATACGGACATCTGGAACAACATGACCCGTAGAACTGGATATTGGGTAGATATGGAAACACCATACATTACTTATAAATCTAAGTATATGGAAAGTGTTTGGTGGTTGCTAAAGCAAATCTATGATAAAGATTTAATGTACAAAGGTTATACAATCCAGCCATATTCTCCAAAAGCAGGAACAGGATTAAGTTCGCACGAGGTAAATCAGCCTGGAGCGTATCAAGATGTAACTGATACAACAGTAGTTGCGCAGTTTAAAACCATCAAGGAAACCTTGCCAGAAGTATTGCAAAATATAGATGGTGATTTACATTTCTTAGCGTGGACGACAACACCTTGGACATTGCCATCGAACACAGCATTAACGGTTGGACCAAAAATTGAGTATGTTGTTGTAAAATCATACAATCAGTACACGTTTGAACCAATCAATGTAGTATTGGCTAAGAATTTGGTTGGAAAACAATTCGCAGGGAAATTCACGAAAGTGGAAACATCAGAAGAATTAGAAGCATACCAACAAGGAGATAAAAAAATACCATACTTAGTCACAACAGAACACAAAGGAAGTGACTTAGTAGGAATCAAATATGAGCAATTGCTTGACTATGTATTACCTTATCAAAATCCTGAAAATGCATTTAGAGTCATTTCAGGTGATTTTGTAACTACAGAAGATGGAACAGGAATTGTTCACACAGCGCCAACATTTGGAGCAGATGATGCTAAAGTTGCCAAAGAAGCAACACCAGAAGTTCCGCCGCTATTAGTATTGGATGAAGAAGGAAACCCTGCGCCACTTGTAAACTTACAAGGACGCTTTAGACCAGAAATGGGCGAATTTGGAGGGAAATATGTAAAGAATGAATACTATACAGATGGTGAAGCTCCAGAAAAATCTATCGATGTTGAATTGGCGATCAAGCTAAAAACTGAAAACAAAGCCTTTAAGGTTGAAAAATATGTCCATAGTTATCCACATTGTTGGCGTACGAACAAACCAATTTTATACTATCCATTAGATTCTTGGTTTATCAAAATTACGGATGTAAAAGACAGAATGCACAGATTGAATCAAACCATTAACTGGAAGCCAAAATCAACAGGAGAAGGACGTTTTGGAAACTGGATTGCTGGCGCAAATGATTGGAACTTATCCAGATCACGTTTCTGGGGAATTCCATTACCAATCTGGCGTACAGAAGACGGAAAAGAAGAGCTCATTGTAGGTTCTCTGGAAGAACTCAAAGCGGAAATTAAAAAAGCAATTGATGCTGGTGTAGAAAATAAAGACGTATATGCCGATTTTGAAGTTGGAAATATGTCTGAAGAAAACTATGAAAAAGTAGACTTACACAAACATGTTGTAGATCAAATTACGTTGGTGTCTCCCTCAGGAAAGCCTATGAAGCGTGAAAGTGACTTAATTGATGTGTGGTTTGACTCAGGTTCTATGCCGTATGCGCAATGGCACTATCCATTTGAAAACAAAGAACTCATAGATAAAAACGAAAACTATCCAGCAAACTTTATTGCTGAAGGTGTCGATCAAACACGTGGTTGGTTTTACACACTTCACGCAATAGGAACTATGGTATTTGATTCGGTGGCCTATAAAAATGTAGTATCAAACGGTTTGGTATTAGACAAAAATGGTCAAAAAATGTCTAAGAGTTTAGGAAATACTATAGATCCATTTACAACATTAGACACTTACGGACCAGATGCTACGCGTTGGTACATGATTTCAAACGCAAATCCTTGGGACAACTTAAAATTTGACCTAGAAGGAATTGCCGAAGTACGTCGTAAATTCTTCGGAACATTATACAATACGTACTCATTCTTCTGTTTATATGCAAACATTGACAATTTTACATACAGTGAAGCTGAAATCCCATTAACAGAGCGACCAGAGATTGATCGTTGGATACTTTCAGAATTGCATACACTCATCAAATTTGTAGATGAAAGTTATGCGGATTATGAGCCAACAAAAGCAGCAAGAGCCATCTCAGAATTCGTACAAGAAAACCTAAGTAATTGGTTTGTACGTTTAAGTAGAAGAAGATACTGGAAAGGAGATTATCAGCACGATAAAATATCAGCATATCAAACATTGTATACTTGTATGTTGACAGTTGCCAAGCTTGGTGCACCAATTGCGCCTTTTTATATGGACAGACTTTACAAAGATTTAATCCAAACTACAGGAAAAGAAAACTTTGAAAGTGTACATTTAGCTCAGTTTCCAGTTTATGACAAATCGTTCGTCGATAAGTCATTAGAACGTAAAATGGAAAAAGCGCAAACCATATCCTCGTTAGTATTGTCGTTAAGAGCTAAGGAGAAGATTAAAGTGCGTCAACCGTTACAACGTGTAATGATTCCTGTATTAGATGTAGAAACTAAAGCTGATATTACAGCTGTTGCAGATTTAATTAAATCGGAAGTAAACGTAAAAGAAGTAGAACTTTTAGACGATGCTTCTGGAATATTGGTGAAGCAAATAAAGCCTAATTTCAAGGTCTTAGGTCCAAAATTTGGAAAAGATATGAAGGCGGCTGCAGCAGCAATTATGCAGTTTGGGCAAGAAGAAATTGCCGAAATTGAAAAAACAGGAAAAATCACTATAGAAATTAACGGAAAAAGTAGTACTTTAGGGATTACAGAAGTGGAAATCACTTCACAAGATATAGAAGGTTGGTTAGTAGCCAATTCGGGAGGAATTACCGTAGCGTTAGACGTTACCATAACTGATGAATTACGAAAGGAAGGAATTGCAAGGGAACTCGTAAATAGAATTCAAAATGCACGTAAAGATTCAGGGTTTGAAGTCACGGATAAAATCCATGTAACACTACAAAAAGATGAACATTTAGTCGATGCTATCAATAGTAATTTGGACTATCTGACAACGGAAACGTTAACAGCCAAATTAGAATTTATAGATCAGCTAGAAAATGGTACAGAAATTACTTTCGATGAAGTGAATACCGTATTGTTTATTAAAAAAATGTAGTATACCATGGAAGATACAAAAATCAGATACTCAGACAAGCAACTTGCAGAGTTCAAACAGATCATACAAGATAAGATAGACCAAGCACAAAAAGACTTAGAATTATTAAAAAGTGCGTATATGAACGACCATAACAATGGAACTGATGATACGTCACCAACATTCAAAGCTTTTGAAGAAGGGTCTACCACGATGTCAAAAGAGAAGAATATGCAATTAGCAATTCGTCAAGAAAAGTTTATTCGCGACCTTAAAAATGCAATTATTCGTATTGAAAACAAAACATACGGAATTTGTCGAGTAACTGGTAAATTGATCAATCCAGAACGTTTAAAACTCGTTCCTCATGCTACGTTAAGCATTGAAGCAAAAAATATGCAGAAGTAAATAACTATATATTTCGCAAAGAGCGCTCTATAGGAGCGCTTTTTTGGTTTATAATTTTGCGTATGAAAGTGTACAAGCTTGTCAAATGTCAAAAATGCTAAAACGAATACAAATATCATTGCTAGTGTTGCTTTTAAGCAGTTATTGTTTTGCGCAAAAAGTAACGAAACAAATGCTAACGATTCATGGTATAGAAGAAATTCGTATCAACACAGCAAAAGTATTTGAACTCAATATCGTAAGTACAAATGCTAATGTTTTGGAGATTGAAACCAAGATGGAAGGCGAATACTATCGTGATGTCAATGTAATTACGGCAACAAAAAACAAACAATTACAACTCTCATGTCAATTGGCAGAAGATTTTGAATTGCCAAATGACAAGCTAAGTGCGCACAAAGTATTTTCAATTACGATGAACATATACATTCCCAAGCATCTCAAAGTGCAGTTTGAAGGCGATGAAACCCAAGTATACATTCAAGGAAGCTACAAAAAACTTTGGGGAATGCTCATCTCAGGAAATTACAAACTCTATGAATTAGAAGGTGAAGCAAAACTTCAGACCAAAAAGGGAAACATTCATTATATCAAACAAAAATTGCCAACTTTTGAAACTCAATCAGATCGAGAACTAGTCTTCTATGAAAAAGGAAAAAAAGTAGAATTAAAAGCAGACAACGGAAAGATTACATATTCTGCGGATAAAGGATAAAATATTAGTATTTTAGCGGGCAATTATTTTCAAAACGAAAATTGTACGACAAATGTCATTAAAAAAAGCTATTGGAATCATTGTTTTGGTCTTATTAATCGACCAAATCAGTAAGATATATATCAAAACCAACTTTGTATTAGGAGAAGAAGTTGAGGTTTTTAGTTGGTTTAAAATTCTTTTTGTAGAAAATAAAGGAATGGCTTGGGGTGCAGAAATTCCAGGAAGCTATGGAAAACTATTCCTTACCTTATTCCGCTTATTTGCCATTACTGCTATTGGATATTGGTTATATGATACAGTAAAAAAACACAGTACTCGCATTCTTATTATTGCTATTTCGCTCATCTTTGCAGGTGCTTTAGGGAATATCATCGATTCTGTTTTCTATGGAATTATCTTCAACGGAAGCGAAGGACAACTGGCTACATTTATGCCAGAAAGTGGTGGATATGCACCTGTGTTTCATGGACATGTAGTAGATATGCTTCATTTTCCATTAATTGACTCAACTTGGCCAGAATGGGTTCCATGGGTTGGCGGCGATCGCTTACGATTCTTTGCGCCAGTATTCAATATCGCTGATTCTGCCATTACGGTTGGAGTAGCACTATTAATCATCTTCAATAAGAAAGCATTTCCTAAAAAGAAAAAAGAAGATAAAAACCCAGAAACGGAAAGCGAGAAAGCTTCAGCAGAGGAAGAATATACAGGGGTTTACTAATTGAAGTATACATTTAGTTATTCTCTAGTTCCCTTATTTAGAAACTCCTGAACGGTGACTTCATTTTCTTTGGTACATTTTAGAATGATGGCTCTTTTCATTCTTGTCATTATAGAATCTCCAGGGGACATTATTTTCAGAATAATCCCATTGTCATTTTCATTGATTAGCATTGTATAGTTTCTGTACCAATCACCAGTAGAAGATAGTCTCATTGAATTATTTGTAAGGTTCTGTTCATCTTCTAAATATTTATAAAAATTCTTGTATCTATAGTTTTGATTGTAAAAGGTATATGTGGTCTGTAAAAATACGTCTAATCTAATGCTGTCTTGCTTATAACTAGAACGTTTATTTAGCAAATAGGCTATATCATCTTTATGTCCTTCATAAGCACATACATATTTTTCCCCAATAGCTTTATAATATTTTCTTTTTGCACTAGTACAACTAAACATGCAAAGAATAATTATGAATATAAAAGGAATTTTTGCCTTCATACAGCTTGTTTAAAACTCAAAAATCCGTTCAGGCGTCACACAAAAATCTAAAGGAATATCATTCTGATTAGTTTCAAAATCAGTAGTTTCTGGCGGAAAAAAAGATACCCCAATTTTGACCACATCTTTTTTACACTCTGCTAAAAAACGATCGTAAAAACCTTTGCCATAACCAATACGATTTCCTTCTGTATTATAGGCTAATAAAGGCACAAAAACCACATCAATTTTATTGGAAAAAACTTCAATGCCATCCACAGGTTCAGGAATATTATAGGTGTTTTTTTTAATAACTGTATTGTCTGTAAGTAGAAAATGCGTCAAAGAATAATCATCAAAATTGCTTTTAGACAAAATCACATCTTTATCTTTTCCTAAGAGAATATTCAAAATAAACTCTGTATCAATCTCTTTCTGTTCGGCAATGGTCAAAAACAAATGGTAATAGCGTTTTTCCCAAATAGGAAGCTTCAACAAGTTGTTGGCAATTGCCATGCTAAACGTGTCTAACTGTGCAATAGTCAGTTCATTTCGCAAGGCTTTATACTTCTTCCGTAAAGCAGATTTTGACATTATAAAAAGATTTACAACAAAAATAAAAATTGTAACTTAGATACACCTTTGTTTTTGGAATAATTGCCAGTAACTTTGTGGATGAAACATTGAAATGCTAAATTGGAAATGTTGAGTTTAAAATTCGTAATTAATAGCGGTTCATGTTGCTAAAAAAAACTAGATACGCAAATTAACAAATCCACAAAAACGAATTAATAAAAAGACAAGTCCATAACAAAAAGCGAAGCGACCTAAAACCTAAGAGCCAATACCCAACAATGACGGAAGCCCTACAATTACAACTCAAAACCTTACCAACCAATCCTGGAGTTTATCAATACTATGATAAAGAAGGAAAGTTATTATATGTAGGAAAAGCTAAAAATTTGAAAAAACGAGTTTCCTCCTACTTTACCAAAAATCATGAGTATGGAAAAACACGTGTGCTCGTCAAAAAGATTGCTTCTATAAAACACATTATTGTTGCTACAGAAACAGATGCGTTATTGCTCGAAAACAATCTGATCAAAAAATACCAACCACGTTACAATGTCATGCTAAAAGATGACAAATCGTATCCGTGGATTTGTATCAAAAATGAACGTTTTCCAAGAGTATTTCAAACACGCAGAGTCATCAAAGATGGTTCAGAATACTTTGGGCCATACACTAGCGTGAAAACAGTTCGAACACTATTAGATCTAATCAAAGGACTCTATCCGTTACGAACCTGTAATTACGACTTATCACAAGAAAAAATAAACGCAGGCAAATACAAAGTCTGCCTCGAATATCACTTAGGAAACTGTTTAGGTCCGTGTGAAGGTTATCAAACCGTACAAAGTTATGATGAGCAAATTGTTGCGATTCGAAAAATTCTAAAAGGAAATTTCAAAGACTCTTTGCATCAATTCAAAGCACAAATGAAAGCGTATGCAGAAGCGATGGAATTTGAACAAGCACAAAAAGTCAAGGAAAAAGTCGAAATCTTAGAAAATTATCAAGCAAAATCTACGATCGTAAACCCAAAGATCAACAATGTAGATGTCTTTTCTATCATTTCAGATGAAATCTTTGGTTACATCAACTTCTTGCAGCTTTCACTTGGTTCTATTGTACGTTCACATACTATGGAAATCAAGAAAAAACTAGATGAAACCGATAAGGAACTTTTAGAGTTGGCAATCACGGAAATTCATCAGCGCTTCAAAACAAATTCCAAAGAACTCTATGTGCCTTTTGAAGTCGAAGTAGGCGAAAAATTTAAAATCACAGTTCCAAAACTAGGAGACAAAAAGCGCATCTTAGAACTGTCGTTACGAAACGCAAAATATCACAGAATGGAGCGTTTCAAACAAATTAAATTGACGGATCCTGACAAACATGTCAATCGTATCATGGCTCAAATGAAAAAAGATTTGCGTCTTTCAGAAGAACCGCGACATATTGAATGTTTTGACAACTCCAATATTCAAGGAACCAATCCTGTAGCAGCTTGCGTAGTATTCAAAAACGGAAAACCGAGCAAAAAAGAATACCGACATTTCAATATAAAAACCGTTGTGGGTCCTGACGATTTTGCTTCTATGGAAGAAGTTGTTTATCGCAGATACAAAAGATTAGTAGAAGAGGAGCAACCTTTACCACAATTAATTGTCATTGATGGTGGAAAAGGACAACTTTCTTCTGCGTTAAAAAGTTTAGATGTCTTAAATTTACGTGGAAAAATAGCAATTATCGGAATTGCAAAACGTTTGGAAGAAATATACTATCCAGGCGATTCTATTCCGTTATATTTAGATAAAAAAAGTGAATCGCTCAAAATTATTCAGCATTTACGAAATGAAGCACACCGATTCGGAATTACATTCCATCGTAATAAAAGAAGCAATAGTGCGTTAAATTCAGCGTTAGAAACCATTCCGGGAATTGGCGAAAAAACGATTGTAGAACTGCTAAAAAAGTTCAAATCCGTAAAGCGAATTTCGGCAGCTTCACTCGAAGAAATTTCGGCAGTTGTTGGTCATAGTAGAGCAAAAAAAATATACGATAACTTTCATAAAAAATAAGTGCCCAAATTATGAAACGATGGATTTTCATCTGCATATCAATGTTTTGTTTCTTAACAGTTTCTGCTCAGGAAGAATCTGAAAAGCGCGACCTAAAAGTAGGTTTAGTACTCAGTGGTGGTGGTGCAAAAGGATTGGCACACATTGGCGCGTTAAAAATCATTGATAGTTTAGGAATTAGAGTCGATTATGTCGGCGGAACCAGTATGGGAGCAATCATTGGTTCATTATATTCTTCAGGATATACAGGAGAACAAATTGATTCAATCTTCAAAAAAACAGACTTAAACGAACTGATTCAAGATGAACTACCACGTTCTGCAAAAACATTTTACGAAAAAGAAGATGCCGAACGTTATGCAATTACCTTACCGTTTGATAGTTTCAAAGTCACGTTTCCATCGTCTATTTCCAAAGGGCAAAACGTATACAATAAACTAGCAGAATTACTCTTACATGTAGAAAACGTAGATGATTTTAGCAAGCTGCCAATTCCATTTCTTTGCATTGCTTCCGACATAGAAAAAGGCGAGCAAGTAGTGCTAGAAAAAGGATATTTGCCAGATGCCATTACGGCCAGTGGTGCGTTTCCGTCATTATTTGAGCCCATTCCAATGGGCGAGCGTTTACTCATTGATGGTGGCGTAACAAACAACTATCCAATCGACGAAATCAAAGCTAAAAATGTAGATATCATAATTGGTGTCGATGTACAAGATGGTTTGGCGGATAGAGAAAAACTACAGTCAGCACCAAGCATTCTAACGCAAATCAATAACTTCAGAACCATTAATGCTATGAAGGTGAAAAGCAAGCAAACAGATATCTACATTCGCCCAAATATCAAAGGGTTTTCTGTAATTGCTTTTGACAAAGGGCGCGAACTTATTGATAGAGGTGAAGCTGCAGGAAGAGCACAAATAGAAGTTTTAAAGTCAGTTGCGGAACAACAACAACAAAAACGAAACTTGTCGCCTGTAAAACGAAAAGACTCTATTGCTATTAATTATATTCACTTACGTGGAACCGACAACTTTACGCGTTCCTATGTGAGAGGGAAACTTCGTTTTAAAACACCTACCAAAATACCATTCAAAAAATTTACAGAAGGGATTGGGAATTTAGCAGCCACAGGAAATTTTACAGGAATTCGGTACCAAAGAATAAAAAGTAGCGATGGTAAAGATGCTATCATCTTAAATTTAAGAGAAAAACCAAATACACTCTTCTTGCGTTTGGCAGCACATTATGATGATGTATACAAAACAGCAGGTTTAATTAATGTAACGAAGAAAAAATTACTATTCAATAATGATGTGGCTTCTTTAGATTTTATTGTAGGTGATAACACACGTTATAATTTTGAATACTATATTGATAAAGGATACTACTGGAGTATTGGTCTAAAATCACAGTTTAATAAATTTGAACATGGTGTGAATTATGATCTGATTTCTGATGATACATCCAATCCAGATTTAAATAGAATTGATGTTGAAGTTTCTGATCTAACCAATCGACTCTATATTCAAACGGTTTTACAAGAAGAATTTGTATTTGGTCTTGGGGCAGAACATAAACGCCTAAAAATTGCCTCTGAAACCATCAGCCAGAATAACAGTGATGAGACTATTTTTGAACGAAGTGATTTTGGAAGTGCCTTCGGATTCCTAAAATTAGATACTTATAATAATAAATATTTTCCATCTGATGGATTGTTCTTTTCAGGAGATTTTCATTGGTATCTTCTTTCTTCGAACTTTAATAAAAACTTTGAGCCATTTTCTTTTGCAAGAGCAAAAATTGGCTATGCAGTGACATTAATTGATAACTTTTCATTGAATTTAATTTCAGAAGGAGGCTTTAAATTAGGAGAACCTGGAACAACGTCGTTAGATTTTGTTTTAGGAGGTTTTGGAAATGACTTCATCAACAATTATATTCCTTTTGTTGGGTATGATTTTTTAAGCATTGCTGGTGATAGTTTTGTTAAAGGAACAATTACATTAGATTATAATTTTCTGACAAAACATCACCTAAATTTTACAGCAAATTATGCTAATGCAGGAAACAATATTTTTGATTCAGGTGAATGGTTTACGACACCAAATTTTAATGGATATGCCATTGGCTTCGGTTTAGAAACTTTTTTTGGACCATTGCAAGTCAAATATTCTTGGTCACCAGATATTAAAAAAGATACAGTGTTTTTTAGTACCGGTTTTTGGTTTTAAGGTTGAAAATTGCTTGATTTTATGCAGAAAAAAGGTCAAACATGACTTCAATCATAAAAAATCTCCAAATAATTACGATATTTGTGTACAGATGAAGAAAAATCATCTGCTAAATTTATACAAGTGAAACCTTTTTGGAACGACTTATTAGCGCATTTACACTATCTTATCAAGCGAAATCCTGAATAAGAAAGCGTTGTTTTTTTGCTAAATGTGAACTCAATTCATCACATTTTTCTATATCTTTTTACATCAATTTTACGATTACAAAAAAATAACACTATGCCTTTTTACCATAAATTAGGAAATATTCCACCAAAACGTCATACCATTTTTAGAAAGCCAAACGGCGATTTATATTACGAACAATTGTTTGGAACCATCGGTTTTGATGGAATGTCTACCAACAGCTACCACGAACACAGACCAACACAAGTCAAAGAAATACGCAAGCAATACAGTGTAAAACCTACAATTGCTAAAGCAAATAATATGCAATCGTATCGCTTTCGAGGATTTCAAGTGCCACCAGAAGCAGATTATTTAGAAAGTAGAAAAGTAGTATTGACCAATAGTGATTGTAATATCATTTTGGCAGCTCCGCAAGAATCTACTCGTGATTATTTTTATAAAAATACAGACGCTGACGAATTAATATTTATCCATAAAGGAACAGGAAAACTCCGCACAATGCTCGGAAATCTTGATTTTAAATATGGAGACTATCTATTAGTTCCACGCGGAATTATTTACAAAATAGATTTCGATACAGACGATAACCGATTATTCATTGTAGAGTCGTATCGACCAATATATACACCAAAACGCTACCGTAACTGGTTCGGACAATTGTTAGAACATTCGCCATTCTGTGAACGCGATATTAGAAGACCGTACGAACTAGAAACGAATGATGAGAAAGGAGACTTTTTAATCAAAGTAAAAAAACAAGGAGACATTTTTGAAATGGTATACGCTACGCATCCTTTTGATGTAATTGGATACGATGGTTACAACTATCCGTACGCCTTTTCAATCCATGATTTTGAACCTATTACAGGGCGTATTCATCAACCGCCACCAGTGCATCAAACTTTTGAGACAGATGCTTTTGTAGTATGTTCTTTTGTGCCAAGACTCTACGATTATCATCCAGAAAGTATTCCAGCACCATACAATCACAGTAATATTGATAGTGATGAGGTTTTATATTATGTAGATGGTGATTTTATGAGCAGAAATGATATTGATGCTGGTCACATTTCATTACATCCTGCTGGGATTCCTCACGGACCACATCCTGGAGCAGTAGAGCGCAGTATTGGTCAAACAGAAACCGAAGAATTAGCAGTGATGGTAGATACTTTCAAGCCATTGCAAGTGACAGAAGAAGCTATGAAAATTGCTGATGAAGATTATTTTAAATCTTGGTTAGAATAAAAAAATAGTACGAATGAGACAACAAACAACTAAAATCGCAACGCATATTCGTGCCATGTGGTAAATACTATTTATCACACTTGATTATTTACAAAATGAATTCGCAAATGCATTAAAAAATTAACAAAATGGCAGCAGAAATAAAAAATTTAAAGGACTTACAAAATACAGAATACGGACTCAAAAAATTATTTGAAGAAGCAGAAGACTTTCTTCCGTTATTAGGAACTGACTATGTAGAATTATATGTTGGAAACGCAAAACAATCTGTACATTTCTACAAAACTGCTTTTGGTTTTCAATCAGAAGCCTATGCAGGTTTAGAAACAGGAATGAAAGACAGAGTTTCGTATGTATTAAAACAAGATAAAATTAGATTGGTATTGACAACTCCACTGGGAAAAGGAGGTGAAATCAATGAACATATCGATTTACATGGCGATGGTGTAAAAGTAGTTGCACTTTGGGTAGAAGATGCAACAAAAGCTTTTGAAGAAACTACCAAAAGAGGTGCAAAACCATATATGGAACCTACGAAAGAAGAAGATGAAAACGGATATGTAGTGCGTTCAGGAATTTACACATATGGAGAAACAGTGCATCTTTTTATAGAGCGTAAAAACTATAACGGAATCTTTTTACCAGGCTATCAAAAATGGGAATCTCACTACAATCCAACACCAGTAGGATTAAAATTTATCGATCACATGGTAGGAAATGTAGGTTGGGGAGAAATGCAAGAATGGTGTGAGTTTTATGCGAAAGTAATGGGATTTGCGCAAATCATTTCTTTTACTGACGATGACATTTCTACAGATTACACAGCGTTGATGAGTAAAGTAATGAGTAATGGTAATGGACGTATCAAATTTCCAATCAACGAACCGGCAGAAGGAAAAAAGAAATCGCAAATTGAAGAATATTTAGACTTTTACAATGGTCCAGGTGTGCAGCATATTGCTGTTGCAACAGATAATATTATCGAAACGGTTTCGCAAATGCGCGAACGTGGTGTGGAATTCTTATATGTTCCAGAGACGTACTATGATGACTTATTAGAAAGAGTTGGAGATATTGATGAAGATGTGGAAGAACTAAAAAAGCATGGAATCTTAATTGACCGTGATGAAGAAGGATACTTGTTACAGTTGTTTACCAAAACCATTGTAGACCGACCAACGATGTTCTTTGAAATCATTCAACGTAAAGGTGCGCAATCGTTCGGTGTAGGAAACTTTAAAGCACTCTTTGAAGCTATTGAAAGAGAGCAAGCTGCACGCGGAACGTTATAAAAACATAAAAACTATCAAAAACGTACACTGAGCGGAGTCGAAGTGTGCGTTTTTTATTTTCTCTCCAAAACAACAACAACATGACCAGAGAAGAATTACTCGCTGCCATAGATAAAAAATATTTGGATATGGGACAAGATCCTGATGTACACCTTTCAGGATTATTATATGCTGAACCCATGAAATATTGGGACTTTATTCAAGTAGATGCACTCTTAGGATTACAAACGCAACGTACACAATTGCCAGATGAAATGGTATTTATCATGTATCATCAGGTAAATGAATTGGTTTTTAAAATGATTTTGTGGGAAATGAAGCAAATTTCGCATACAGAAAACATTGTACCAGAAAAGTTCGTAATGCATTTAATGCGTATCAGTCGCTATTTTGATTTACTGTCCAATTCTTTTGAAATTATGGGAGATGGAATGGAGGTTGAACAGTACATGAAATTCCGTGATACCTTAACACCTGCCAGCGGGTTTCAATCAGCACAATACCGAAAGATAGAAATTGCTTCTACCGAACTTATCAACTTAATTGATTATAGATTTAGAGCTACCATTGATCGTGAAACACCGTATTTGCATGCATATAACAATATGTACTGGCAAGTCGCAGGACATGATCATAAAACTGGCAAGCGTAGTAAATTGATGGTCAACTTTGATGAAAAATATAAAAAAGAACTCATTTCTTGGATGAAAGAATATAATACCATCAATTTGTGGACAAAATTCAAGCAATTACCAAGAGAATATCAAAATGATACTTCACTCATTAATGCTATGCGTCATTATGATCATACGGTAAATATTAGTTGGGTAATGCATCATTACAATGCAGCAGCAAAGTATATAAACTCAAATAGAGGAAATTCGGAAGCTACAGGCGGAAGCGATTGGCAGAAATATATGCATCCAAAATATCAAAAAAGGATTTTCTTTCCAGCACTTTGGAGCGAAGAAGAACTTGAAAATTGGGGAATTACCAACTTAGAAGGCTATAAAACACTAAAATAACCTAGAAAACCAACGCTTTAAAATCTAAAAAGTTGCACATTTCTTATAAAAAACAAATAGTCATTGAATATTCAATAATAATAATCGATGAAATACATGTTTAAATGTAATAATTGTGTTAAAGTCAACTACTGTGATTGCACAATGTAAAGCTCGTTTTATATTTGCAGTGCAAAAGCGAGTGGTTTCCTTTTGCAACTTTAAGAAGAGAGATTTTCATAATTTAAAGTTTTGGTTGGTTAATAAATAAAAAGAGAGCTCGATCGTAAGATCGAGCTTTTTTTATGACCTCTTTTTGTAGAAGTAGGTGTGTTTTTATTGAGAAATCATCAATAAAAACTAAAAAGTGTTGAATATTCAATATTAAAAATCGACAAAATACATCTTTGAATATAAAAATTGTGTTAAAGTGAAATACTATGCTAGCATAATAAAATTCTCGTTCTATATTTGCAGTGCAAAAGTGAGTGGTTTCCTTTTGCAACTTTAAGAAGAGAGATTTTCATAATTTAAAGTTTTGGTTGGTTAATAAATAAAGAGCTCGGTCGTAAGATCGAGCTTCTTTATTTTTACAGTTTTTCTTTTTGATTCTTATTCATAAAAAAGGCTGCCAATATGTTGACAGCCTTCAATAATTATTCAATCGTTGTTAATAAATAAAGCTATGATATACTTCTGTGAACCAAGATAATAGTAAAAAGGAAAGCCTAATATGTTGAAACTCCTTGATAACTAGATTCAATTTAATAATTTTCCCTAAAAGTGAGCTAAAAGTGGTTTCTCCTACTTTTCAAGTATTTCTATAATAGAAACAAGTGATAGTTAGATTTAGCGTCCCAGTAAGTAAAAAAAATACCAATGAAAGAGGTGACTCATCAAACATTAACAAAAAATTAATTTTTTTTTTGGAATAGTAATTGTTATGCTAACATAAATTAACAGAAAAGTAGTTAGTATTTTACTATTTTTACAAACCTATTATACTGAACATGAAACGTACACTTACTATAATTTGCCTACTGTTAGCTTGTTTCGCAGGACAAGCACAAAAAAAAGATACCGCGTTTGAAACGGGCGAATGGTTTAAATTTAGAATCCATTACGGATTTATAAACGCTAGCTATGCTACGCTCGAAGTTAAAGACGATTACTTAAACGGAAAAAGCGTATATCACGTTGTTGGAAAAGGAAAAACAACAGGTTTTGCTAGTATTTTTTTCAAAGTAGACGACAATTACGAAAGCTATTTTGATAAAGACACAGGAAAGCCATACAAGTTTATTCGTAAAATTGATGAAGGTGGACATACGAAAGACATTGAAATCGATTTTAACTACAAAAAAGAAAAAGCGCTTGTAAACAATAAAAAGCATAAAACGAAAAGTGAATACGACATTGAAAAAAATGTTCAAGATATGGTTTCAGCTTTTTATTATCTTCGCAACAATTATGATGTGTCAACAATAAAAGAAGGTGACGAAGTAGTGCTAAATATGTTTTTTGATAAAGAAAACTTCAAGTTCAAGTTAAAATTCTTAGGAAGAGAAACAATGCGAACTAAATTTGGAAAAGTTCCTTGTCTAAAATTCAGACCGTATGTACAAGCCGGACGTGTATTTAAAGAAAGTGAAAGCTTAACACTTTGGGTTTCTGATGATGAGAATAAAATTCCAATTCGTATCAAAGCCAAACTTGTGGTAGGCTCACTAAAAGCAGATTTAGATGCCTTCAAAGGACTCAAACATCCTTTTAAAATTATTGTAGATTAGGAGCGTGAAATGAGCCGCAACAATCATTTGTTAATACTCAACTAGGTTGCAAGGCAAATTTCATCTGATACATCCCGAAAATAAAAATAAGCAGATGAAAATTTCCCCAGAAATTGCAGAGCGAATTGAAAAATTAGACAAAAAATATACAAATTCAGGACAGGACTTAGGCTCATATCTCGATGGCTTATTGCACCAGCGATATCTAACATATTGGGAATATATTCACTTAGATACCTTACTAAGTCTACAAATTCCACGTACCTTTTTTCCTGATGAGGAAATCTTTATCATGTATCATCAAATTACAGAACTATACTTTAAGTTGATCATACACGAACAAAAACAAATTATTGACGACAAAGATCAAACAGCAAAGTTTTTTACAGAGCGCATCCATAGAATAAACAATTATTTCAAAGCATTAATTTCCTCTTTTGAAATCATGATTAATGGAATGGAAAGAGAGCAATTCTTAAACTACAGAATGTCTCTGTTGCCAGCAAGTGGATTTCAATCAGCGCAGTACCGAATGATTGAATTGTATGCAACACCTATGGAAAACTTAGTACATCATACCGTACGTGATCAATTTTCAGCAGACAACACTTTAGATGATCTTTATGAAAATATCTACTGGAAAAAAGGGGCAACCGATAGCAAAACAGGCGAAAAAACTTTAACACTCAAACAATTTGAGTATCGTTACACACCACGTTTCATGAGAATTGCTGCAGAAGTACAACACAGCACAATATATCACCGCTATTTAGCGTTGCCTGAACAGGTAAAAGAAAATAAGAATTTAATTGAAGCCCTAAAACAGCTAGACCTCAATGCAAATGTCAATTGGCCACTTATGCACATGGGCTCAGCATATCGCTATTTAAGACGCGAAAAAAAGACCATTAAAGCCACTGGAGGAACAAATTGGAGAGAATACTTGCCTCCAAGTTTTCAAAAAGTGATCTTTTTTCCCGAAATTTGGAGCGAAAATGAAAAAAGCGAATGGGGAAAAGAATGGGTAGACCATATCTTCAATACAGAAAGATAACAATGAAAATAGCTAAAATCACACTGCTTACACTCTTATTAGTAGCTCTTTACGCATGTTCTGGCGAAAAGAAAAACGAAAAAGAAATTGTACAAGTTGAAGCGGCAGCGCCTGATCCGATGGAATTTGGATTCCATCTAAATGACTATGTTGTGGTGCGAGATACGGTACGAAGTGGTGATAGTTTTGGTGAGATATTAGGAAAAAATCATATTGGCTACTCAAAAATCTTTCAAATAGCCGAAAAAACCAAAGACACGTTTGACATTACAAAATTAAAAGCGGGAAAACCCTATACACTTTTATGTACAAAAGGTGATTCGCTTCAACGACCAGAATGTTTCATCTATCAAGAAAATAGTATTGATTATGTCGTTATCAATTTTAAAGACTCTATTAATGCCTATAAGGAAAGCAAACCTGTAAAAATTGTTGAAAAAGAAGCTTCAGGAGTTATTCTAAGTTCTTTGTCAGCTTCGTTAGATGATGCGGGTTTAAGTCAGCTACTGGCGTATAATATGTCTGATATTTATGCGTGGACAATTGACTTTTTTAGACTGCAAAAAGGAGATGAATTTAAGTTAATCTATACTGAAAAATATATAAATGATACCACTTACGTGGGAATTGATAAAATCCATGCGGCGTATTTTAAGCACAATGGAGAACCGTTTTATGCCTTTGAATTTGAAACTGATAGTGTAAAGCAAATTGTGGACTTTTATGATGAAAATGCTAAAAACTTACGTCGTGCTTTCTTAAAAGCGCCTGTGCGTTACAAACATGTTCGTATATCATCGCGTTACAATTTGCGCAGACGTATCAAGCTATACGGAAATCGTATCCGACCACACAAAGGAACTGATTTTGCCGCGCCAATAGGAACGCCAATCATTTCAACAGCAAACGGTGTTGTGGTTGAATCTGCGCGTAGAGGAGGAAACGGAAACTATGTCAAGGTAAAACACAACAGCACGTACACCACACAATATTTGCATATGAGTAAGCGAAAGGCAAAAGTAGGTGAATTTGTAAAACAAGGAGACGTCATTGGTTGGGTTGGAATGACCGGAAACACTTCTGGGCCACACGTATGTTATCGTTTCTGGAAAAATGGACGTCAGGTAGATCCATTCAAACAAAAACTACCAGATGCAGATCCGATAGGTCCAAAACTAAAAGAATCTTATTTAGAATTCATTAAGCCATTAAAACAGCAATTAGATGGTATTCAAACAGAGCTTCCAACAGAGGAAGCACCAATAACTGCAATAAACTAACACATCATGTTGACAGACATAAACCCTACAGAAACTGAAGTTTGGAAAAGACTTCAGGAGCACTTCTATGCAACGAAATCGTTTGCGCTAAAAGATTATTTTACAACAGATTCTCAAAGAGCAGATCGTTTCACGATTCAGTGGAAAGACTTTTATGTGGATTATTCGAAAAATAGAATCTCTCAAGAAACTATGGATTTGCTATTAGAATTGGCAGCTGAGGTGAATCTAAAAGAAAACATAGAAAAATACTTTAGCGGCGATATTATTAATGAGACTGAAGGTAGAGCAGTGTTGCATACCGCTCTACGCGAAAAAGAAAGTAGCGAAGTATATGTAGATGGTAAAAATGTAATCCCTGAAGTATACGAAGTAAAGCAAAAAATAAAAGAATTCTCAGAAGCCATTATTTCTGGAAATCAAAAAGGACATACAGAGAAAGCTTTTACTGATATTGTAAATATTGGAATTGGTGGTTCTGATTTAGGGCCTGTCATGGTAACGGAAGCTTTAGAACATTATAAAAATCACTTAAAAGTGCATTTTGTATCCAATGTTGATGGCGATCATGTACAAGAAGTGATTAAAAAAGTAAATCCTGAAACTACTTTATTTGTCATTGTTTCAAAATCATTTACTACGCAAGAAACCTTAACCAATGCGTTGACAATTCGTAAATGGTTCTTAACACAAGCCTCAGAAGAAGCCATTGCTAAACATTTTGTGGCAGTGTCTACAAACTTGGAAAAAATCAACGAATTTGGAATAGCGCCAGAAAATGTATTTCCAATGTGGAATTGGGTTGGTGGACGTTTCTCTTTGTGGAGTGCGGTTGGTTTATCAATTAGTTTAGCTACTGGATATGATAATTTTGACAAACTATTATCGGGAGCACATGAAATGGATACACATTTCAAAACTGCTGCTTTTGATCAAAACATTCCGGTTGTATTGGCATTGATAAGTGTATGGTACAATAACTTCTATGATGCAGAAAGTGAAGCTATCATTCCGTATACACAATACTTACATCGTTTTGCGGCATACTTGCAACAAGGAATCATGGAAAGTAATGGGAAAAGTATAGACAGAAAAGGAAATCGAGTTAACTATGAAACGGGAACCTTAATTTGGGGAGAACCAGGTACCAATTCACAACATGCATTTTTCCAATTAATACACCAAGGAACCAAGCTCATTCCAGCAGACTTTATAGGATATGTACATTCATTACATGGAGATAAAGAGCATCATGAAAAATTAATGGCAAACTTCTTTGCGCAAACGGAAGCATTGTTAAATGGAAAAACAAAAGAAGAAGTCTTAGCAGAACTAACAGCCAAAGGAATGGAGGCTTCTCAAATAGAAAAACTCCTTCCATATAAAATCTTTGAAGGCAACAAACCTACAAACACCATTTTAATAGACAAGCTCACGCCAGAAAGTTTAGGTGCATTGATTGCTTTATACGAACATAAAATATTTGTACAAGGTGTAATTTGGAATATTTTTAGTTATGATCAATGGGGAGTTGAACTTGGAAAACAATTGGCGACAAAAATTTTAACAGACATTAAGAGTTCTGAAATTGCAGAACATGATGCTTCAACTACGAATCTTTTAAGATACTTCAAAAAAAATAGAAAATAAATGTTAATAATTTAGCTTATATCTTAATTCGCTGCAAAACAATCAAATAGGTTAAAAATGTAAATTTGGTATAATGTTAAAACATTTAACATTCGCTTAATGTATGCATGCACAATAAATACGATTTTTGTGGCATTAAATAAACTAATAAAACTTATGAAAACGTTTAACAACTTGTTTTTTGTAGTAGCGATGTTCTTAGTAACATCAGTTGCTTTTTCTCAAGGAACAATTACAGGTACTGTAGTAGATGAATCAGGACCGCTTCCAGGAGCTAGTGTAGTTGTGAAAGGGACGACCAATGGAACATCAACCGACTTTGATGGGAAATTCACATTAGACGTGAACTCTGCATCCGGAACTCTTGAAGTATCATATGTAGGATTTGATACAAAATCAGTTACTTTCAATGTTAGTGGAGGAACACAAAATTTAGGAACTATCAAATTAGTTTCAAACAACTCTCTTGATGAGGTGGTTATTGTAGGTAGCGGAATTATCGATTTAGCCGAAGATAGAAAAACTCCTATCGCTGTATCTACAATTAAGAAAAGAGAAATTCAAGAAAGAGCAGTTGGTAATGTTGAATTACCTGAAATTATTAAGTACACTCCTTCTGTATTCGTTTCTAGACAAACAGGATTTGGTGATGGACGGTTATTAGTGAGAGGTTTTGACGACACTAACACTGCTGTACTTTTAAATGGTCAGCCAATCAACGCTCAAGAAGATGGACGTGTATTCTGGAGTAACTGGGCAGGAATGGCAGATATCGCAAACGCTGTTCAGGTACAACGTGGTTTAGGGGCTTCTAAATTAGCAATATCTTCTGTTGGTGGTACAGTGAACATTGTAATGAAAGCTGCAGAAAAGAAACAAGGTGGATCTGTACGTTTCTTAACAGGTAACGATAGTTATTTTAAAGGAACTGCTGAGTACAATACTGGTATAAACGATAAAGGATGGGCTTTTTCTGTATTAATTGACCACTGGCAAGCACATAGAAGATGGGCTGAAGGAACTTTTGGACAAGGACAAAACTATTTCTTCTCTGTTGGATATAAGCCAAATGAAAGACATAACTTCAACTTCTTAATAACAGGAGCACCTCAGTTCCACGGACAAAAATGGTCTCAAAGTGTAGATAGAACACTTAATGATCCTAAGTTTAACCAACACTGGGGATATACCTCAAACTTACAAGGAAATAACTATACTTCTGATATCGATTCAGAAAGAAGAAACTTCTACCACAAGCCAGTAATGAACTTAAACTGGGACTGGACTATTAGTGAAAAATCAGATTTATCTACAGTATTATACGCTTCATGGGGACGTGGAGGTGGAACAGGTCCAAGAGGTGATGGTAGGCTAAGAGACCCAAATGGTCAAATTGATTATTTTGCAATTGAACAGTCAAATCAAGCTATAGGTGTAGCAACAGGAGGAGATGATGGTCCTGGTTATATCCGTAGAGCTTCTATGAACAATCATGCTTGGTATGGAATCGTATCTAACTTTAATCACGAAGTAAATGAAAACTTTGCGTTTAACGTTGGTACAGACTTAAGATATTATGTGGGAGATCACTTCCGTCAAGTAGCCAATTTATATGGATTGACAGCTTGGGAAGAGGATGGTGTATCATATACTACAGAATACAATCCAGATCCATGGGCAGCATTATTTAATTTTGCTGATGAAGGTGATAGATTAGACTATGACTACTCTGAAACAATTACATATCAAGGGTTATTTGCTCAAGGTGAGTACTCTACAGACAGATTCTCTGCATTCTTCCAAGGAGCAGTTTCTAACCAAACATATCAAAGAGAAGGACGTTTTCAGGGAGATTTAGGGAAGTCCGACAACCTAAGCAAAGTTGGTTACAACTTAAAAGCTGGTTTAGGATATGAATTTACAGAAGATCACAAGGTATACCTTAACACTGGTTACTATTCAAGACAACCGTATTTAGATAACGTATTCACAAACATTCGTAGATCTAATGCGTTGGTTCAACCAGAAGTAGAAAACGAAGAAATTACTGGTATTGAAGCTGGTTACCAATTTGAAGTTGAAGGTGTATTCAGAGCTATTTTTAACTTCTACCACACAGATTGGGATAACAGAGTTTTATTATCTGGAGGAACAATCACAAATACAGATGGTTCTGAAACAAACATCAATGTTTTTGAAAGAGGAGTTCGTCAAGTACACAGAGGAGTTGAGTTAGAGTTAGACGCTAGACCAACAGATTGGTTAGACTTAAGAGGATTTGTTTCTGCTGGTAGCTGGCAATATAAAGGAAGTAGTAATGTACAAATATATAATGACGATACAAATGTATTAATCTCTTCAACTGAAGGAGTTGATAGAGACGGTGTAAAAGTTACTACTGCTCCACAATTTACTGCGGGTGCTACGGCGAAAGCAAGAATCATTACTGGTTTATCTGCTGATATAAACTTCAAGCACTTTGGTAATCACTATTCAAATGATAGAGACTTTGATGGAACACCACAAACTAGAAACTTCCCAACTTTGGATAGTTTTGAATTAGTTGACTTAGGTGTTACTTATGACTTCAATATTGGAGAAAATAAGTTAACTTTCAGAGCAAACGTTTTCAACGCATTTGATAAGAGAGGAATTCAAGATACTGATCAGTTTGGATCATTCCCAATTACTGGACGTACATTCAATACTTCTTTAAGATATCATTTTTAAAAGAAGAAAAAATAAAACAGTTCTAAAATAGAATTGTCTCAAAAACTAAAAAAGTCAAACCACATTTTGGTTCGGCTTTTTTAGTGCTTTTAACAGACTCATTGTTAAAAGACTAAATAAATTAAATTATTATATGAAAAAACAGTACAATTTCTTTTTTACAGTAGCGATGATATTGATAACATCGGTAGCTTTTTCTCAAGGTACAGTTACTGGAAAAGTAGTAGATGAAAATGGTCCTTTACCTGGAGCAAGTGTCGTAGTGAAGGGAACAACAAATGGTACATCAGCAGATTTTGATGGAAATTTTAAAATTAATGTCAACAGTACTACGGGTATTATCGAGGTATCGTATGTAGGATTTGGTACAAAATCGATTCCTTTCAGTGTAAACGGAGGAACGCAAAATTTAGGAACAATTACGTTGGCTTCTGATAATTCTTTAGATGAAGTAGTGATTGTAGGTGTTGTTGATATAGCAAAAGAGCGTGAAACGCCAGTAGCTGCATCAACCATTAGAGCTGCAGAAATCGTTGAAAGATTAGGAAACCAAGAACTTCCTGAATTGTTAAATGCAACGCCATCTGTATACGCAACAAAATCTGGTGGTGGTTTTGGAGATTCAAGAATTAACATTCGTGGTTTTGACCAAGTAAACACTGCTGTATTGGTAAATGGTGTGCCAGTAAACGATATGGAAAACGGTCGTGTATTCTGGAGTAACTGGACAGGTTTAGCTGATGTAGCTTCTGCAATTCAGGTTCAAAGAGGTTTAGGTTCTTCTAAATTAGCAATCTCTTCTGTAGGTGGTACATTAAACATTGTTACTAAAACTACTGAAAGAAATGAAGGTGGATTTGTTGGAACAACAGTAGGTAACGATAGCTATTTAAAAACAATTGCTTCGTATTCTACAGGAAGAATGGAAAATGGTTTTGCCTTTACAACATTATTCAGTAGAACAGCAGGAGATGGTTATATTGACGGTACTGCTTTTGAAGGATACAACTACTTCTTAGGATTTGGTTGGTCTAACGAAAAAAGAACACACGATATTCAGTTCACTTTAACGGGAGCACCACAGGTACACAACCAAAGAACAACAAGCTTCTTTAACGCTGCAACAATTGCACAGTACTTACAGTATGGAGACAAGTATAACTTCAACAATGGTACTTTGAATGGTGAAGAATTTAACTGGAGAAGAAACTTTTACCACAAGCCGGTATTATCATTAAACTGGGATTGGAATATTTCTGAAAAAACAAAATTATCATCTGTACTTTATGCTTCTTACGGTCGTGGAGGTGGAACTGGTGATATCGGTAGAGGTAGAACAGGAGCTGGACGATCTGCTTTTGCTTCAAACCTAGCTTTTAGAGATGCAGCTACTGGAATTGTAAAGTTTGATGAAATTGCACAATGGAATGGAGGACAAACAACTTCTTTCACAGGAACTGGAGATAATGATATTACCTTAACACAACCTGATTCTCAAGGAAATCACTTTGTAACTTCAAGAAGTAACGGTATTGTTCGTAGAGCTTCTATTAACTCTCACAACTGGTTTGGTTTATTAGCAAATTTAAACACACAGTTAAATGATAACCTTACGTTTGATATTGGATTTGATGCTAGAACGTACAAAGGTTTCCACTATAGAAGATTAGACAACTTATTAGGAGCTGACGGATATTTAGACAACAGTAATGTAAATAATCCTAATGTTGTATTAACAAACACATATTCTTCTGATTTTTCTTCTATCGTAAATGTATTTAAAGACATTGACAACGAAGATAAAATTAACTACTACAACATCGGATATGTACGTTGGTTAGGAATCTTTGGTCAATTAGAATATAAAAAAGATGACATCTCAGCGTTTGTTCAGTTCTCTGGATCTAACCAAGGATTTAGTAGAGAAGATTTATTCTTATTAACGCCTGCACAAGGGCAACGTACTGATTGGGAAAACATCTTAGGAGGAACAATCAAAGGTGGATTGAATTATAACATCAACGAAAATCACAACATCTTTGGTAATGCAGGATACTACTCAAAACAACCTTTATTTGATGCAGTATACTTAAACAATACCAACGAATTGAATGACGATTACAGAAATGAAAAAGTATTCGGAGTTGAACTAGGATACGGATATCAGTCTGAAAAATTATCGGCAAACGTAAACTTATATAGAACGTCTTGGAAAGACAGATTCCAACGTATTACAGGAACTTTCCCTGATCCAGACGATCCAATGGAAGAAGTGCAAGGACGTACAAATGTTGTAGGAATTGAGCAAATTCACTCTGGACTTGAAATTGAAACTACATACCGTCCATTAGACTTCTTAACATTTAGAGGAATGTTGTCTCTTGGTAATTGGGAATACGGAGGAACTGTAAGCGGACCTGCAATTGATATTAACAGTGATAACCAACGTGTAGTAGGTGAAAATACATTATACTTAGACGATGTAAAAGTTGGAAACGCCGCTCAAACTACAATGCGTTTAGCTGCTATTGTTGAGCCTGTAGAAAATTTAAAGTTTGATATTGCTTGGTTTAGAGCTGACGATTTATATGCAGACATTAGAGCAGAAGACTTTGATACAGCTGATAACAATGGTTCATTACAATTACCAGCATATAACTTATTTGATGGAGGTATCTCGTACAAATGGTTATTTGGTAAAGATGACAACCAAAAAGTTAATTTCAGATTGAACATCAACAACTTGTTCAACACTACATATCTTGCAGAATCGCAAACAAACATCTTTGCGAATCCTGGAGACGATACGTATGACGGAATTAATACAGCAAACAAAGCATTCTTCGGATTTGGAAGAACATGGAACTTTAGTGTGCGTTATTCATTTTAATATGAAGTAACACTAAGTTGAAAACATAAAAAAGCCTCGTAAATTTTACGAGGCTTTCTTATATCTTGTAATTGATGTAAATTACAAATCAGGTTTCACGATCACAGTATGAATCACCTCTTGTGTCACAACAAGCACTAGCTTGTGTTGGAGGACATCCAGCTGTGTAGTTACAAGTACTTACACCGCTTGTACCAATAGCAATGGTACACCAAACTGTCGCTCCACCCTTAACAACTGCCAAGTTGGAGATGGACATTTTTTTAAGATTTAACTTTGATTTACTTTTTTTTTATGATTAATTTATTAAAAATTATATCTCAAATTTCTCATTTTTTCCATTCAATACGTATTGTAGATTTGTTAAAATTATATAAATTTTCTTCTAAAAAGTTATGAAGTATATTCAAACTATTTTTGTCTTTTTTTATTAATGCACTGATACATAAGTTTCTAAAGGTTTTGTCTTGAAATTCAGGGTACTTATAGGCACTTAAGTACTTTTCATCTATTAAAAAACGAAAAAGCTTCGTATCATTCCCATAATTCATTTCTATATTCAATTTTTCTGCATAATAAGCAAGCGTACTTTTTAAATATAGTATATAATTATAATCGTAAAAAGCATCTTCTGGTGTTGTTTTTTCTATGAATTGATACTTTTGAGAAAGCGAATACATATACAATTTCAAATCTTCATTAGAAACTTCTTTTTTAATCAATGGAGTATCTGAATATACGTGGGCAACTTTTAGAATCTCTGCAATATCACCAAACGGATCGTGCACAATTTTTCGAACAGCATAAATGCGTGCCTCCATCTTTACATTTGAAAAAAACTGGTGATTGAATTTTTGCAAAGTTTCTGCCTTACTTTGTCCCATATACGAAAAACAATATTCGTCAATAGTTTCGAGTCCTTTAAAAGATTTCTCAACACTGTCATTAAGAATCAAACGAATATCCACATCCGAATTTTCATTTTGTAATCCCACGGCATAACTTCCCGTTAAAAGAATCCCTCGTAGATTTAGCTGCTGTTTCCAATGTACTACAAATTTTTCTAAAGCTTTTTCTATAAACAAAAAATTAGATTAGCATACAGGTTTCCCAATCTGTATTCAGGTTAAACTTCAAAGAAAGGTCTGCAAGTCCAATTCCTGCATATCCTTTCCATAGGCTAGCATCTTTTATATCTTCTGAAGCAAATCGTTCTGTGATGATTTTAAAACTCTCTTGCGCCTTTTCTATGAAGAATGCATCATTAGTTTCATGACTTATCTTTTGATAAATCAACGCAAATTTGCTTAATGAAATACTATACTCATCAGAAAGGTGCTTTGCAGTATGTTTTAAAAACTGTAGTGCTTTAGTCTGAAGCGAATCGTTGTTCAGTACATTACCAGCTTTCCATAAGCAATATGCCTGATCAATTCGTATATCTTGTACCGCTCCCAATTGATGCAACAGCCAACCACTGGATGCTTTAAGCAAGTGGTAAACATAGAGTATTAAAGCTGTTTGTCTTTGCAATTTCTGTTAGTACTAGCATTAAACCAGAAATATTATCCACTGAGCTCAATTGATAATTTACATGATCCTTTTCAAAAGGATAACCAGAGTGCTTCCAATGCTTGCCATGTGTATCTGTAATACTTCTGTATTCGATATAAAACAGAAAATGGGTAATATACGTTCTGTATGTTTCTTTTATAGCTGGATTTTGTGTCGTTATAAATCCTTTCAAAAAGTAAAAGCAAATACCAGTAGCGCCATAAAAGAAATCATATACATTCGTATTCAATAACTGAATCATATCTTCGTACAAAAGCGTATCTATAGAAGTATCCAAAAAATCTTCTACATCCACATCTGCGATTTCAGCTTCATTTAAATGACAAATAAACCAACCAATGCCTGCTAAGCCATTATAAAAATTGGTGTGTACTTGAGTACTACTCATAATTTAAATGACTTGCTGTAGTTTTAAAACTGCAGTATCATACGAAGCATCTTCATCCAATAACTCACTTCTATAAAAATAATACAAGCTTTCACCTGCGAGTCCATTCAAAAGTCCAACATTTCCAATATTAGAATGCTGTTCAAGCTTTTGTAAAATATGTTGAGAGTGGCTGTCTTTAGTTATCATGTATGATAACATATAAAAACTAAAAATACCACAAAAACTGCAAGAATACCTGCGGTTTTTAAACTTTAGCAAAACAATAACACAATATACTATTTTTAAAAAGGCTTTCATTCTAAACTCAATAACCTGTATCTTTGTGAAAATAGTAAGTTAACTTAAAAAACAACATAATTATGAAAGCCCATGTAGCAAGTTTACTAAATGCCATTGTATTAATAGGTTTAGGAAGTTGGGGATATTTTGGTTCTGACAATCCATCCATGACTGCATTAATTCCTGTTATTATAGGTGCAATTTTAATTGTCTTAAATGGAGGTGTAAAAAAAGAAAACAAAATTATAGCGCATATCGCTGTTGTGTTAACCTTAGCCATTCTTATTGGCCTTATAAAACCATTCATGGGAAGAATGGATGCAGCTGATTATGTTGGTGTTGCCAGAGTTTCAATAATGATTCTCTTTACAATGATCGCGATGATTGCATTTGTTAGAAGTTTTATTGATGCACGTAAACAAAGAGAGTTAGAAGAAGGTAATAACTAACGCGGTAAAAATATTTAGACATAAAAAAATCCTTATCAAATACGATAAGGATTTTTTGTTTTCTACAAATCATCTTATATTTCTAAACTAATGTGTCAAAAAATCGAGGAAGTTTCTTAATAAACAAAAAGCAAACTCATGTACGAAATTATAAAAACATTACATTCATATTTTGTGTATTGTGTAGTAGTAATGCTACTAATAGCAATTGGTAATGCTGTTATAGGCTTTCTCACTAATAAAAAGTTTACACTAAAGGATTTACGGATTTCGTTATTTGCAATCGTTTTTTCACACTTACAATTACTAATGGAAATCATTTTATGCTTTACATCTATAAAAGGATTTAAAGCGATTAAGGCGAATGGAACGAGATTGGAAAGTGCAGATCATTTATTGACCATAGAACATCTGATAGTAGGAATCTTAGCAATTGTTTTTATCACTATTGGATGGTCTAAACATAAAAAGCAGGAAACAGGCAAAAGAGCCTACGAGAAAATTATACTTTTCTATAGTACAGGATTGTTGTTGCTTCTTTTAAGACTGCCCTGGAAAACTTGGTTAAATCTTTACTAATAAAGAAAGAAATATTCAGACATAAAAAATCCTTATCAAATACGATAAGGATTTTTTGTTTTTATATGAATTCCACATATCTGCAGAATCTGATTTGCAATGTTCAAATGTCAGTTCACTTCTTTAATCAAGTGTACATATACTGGGAAGTGATCACTATAACCACCCGTATACGAACCACCGGCAAAACTTCTAAACGGATAACCTCTATAGCGTCCTCGTTTATTAGATAAATAGGTTTTATTGTAAATTCCTGCTTTGTAATAACGGTATTCCGAAAAGTCTTTCTTTAATAAAGGAGCAGACATTACAATTTGGTCAAATAAGTTCCAGCCATCTCTGTATGCCAAGGTTCCATTACCTTCTTTAGCCATACCTTCCATTGGATTGAATAAATCTTTTCCTTTAGCATTTTCACGTTTAGCTTTCGTTTTAAGTACTTCCTTCATACTTACGTTAAAAGGATCATCATTCAAATCGCCTATAGTGAAGATTTTTGCTTTCTTATCAATATCTTGTAAAGAATCGATAATGCGTTTGTTCAACTCAGCAGCTTTTACACGTTTTGGTCTACTTCTGGCTTCTCCACCTCTACGAGATGGCCAGTGATTTACAATAATGTGTACTTCATCACCATCTAACACACCAGAAACCAACAGTTGGTCTCTCGTATAAATACGTCTATCTCCATCATAAATGTACAATGGATGTTTTGAGAAACTGTGTGGTTGAAAGACACCTTGCTTGTACAATAAACCTACATCAATTCCTCTCTTATCAGGAGAATCGAAGTGGATAATACCGTAATCGGAATCTTTTAACTTTGGATGATTTACTAAATCTTCCAAAACTTTTCTGTTTTCAATTTCTGCAACACCTAAAATAGCAGGTGAAGTCTTCGAAATATCATATCCGATATCAGAAATTACACGCGCAAGTTTCGAAATTTTGTCTTCATAAATCTTTGAACGATCACCTTGAATTTCCATAATTGGACTCTTCTCGTCATCTTTCAGCGGATCATTAACAGTGTCAAATAGGTTTTCTACATTGTAAAACGCTATTGTTTGCACTTTATACTGCTTCTTTTTTTGTGCCCAACCATGGGTAAACGCTAGTAAAAAAGCCAGTATTACTAGGGATTTAAGGTTTTTCATTTATTGAATGTTATGTTATCTTAAACAATCTATACAAAAGATAGACCAAAAGTAGTTATTAATTATAAATAATGTACATTTGCCCGTCGTTATTAAAGATTTTTTAAACTCGAATAATAATTAATTGCAAATTACAGTATGAAAAAACTTATTTTTTTATTTGGATTGCTATCGGTTTGGTTTGTCAGCGGACAAAATTCAATTACGGGAATCGTACTTGATGCCAATACAGATGATACAATTCAAAATGTTTTAGTTTCGGTTGCGGGTAACAACAAACAAGAAGTTGTTACAGATGCATCTGGAATATTTAAGTTAACAAATGTTGCAGCAGGGGAAGTAGACATCGTGTTTACAAAAGATGGTTACTCAATATTGAGGATGCCTGTAACGGTTGCCGATGGTCAAGCAATTGACTTGGGAACAATTTTGTTAAAAAAGTTCATTCAAGAAGATGTTACCCTTATAACATTGACGGATGATGAATTAAATGACGATTCAACAGCAGCAGACAACATCTCAGGATTATTACAATCGTCAAGAGATGTATTCCTAAGAACTGCAGCTTTTGAATTTGGAGCAACTTTCTTCAGAGTAAGAGGATTGGACTCAGAAAATGGAACAGTACTTATTAACGGTATTGAAATGAACAAGATGTTCAACGGAAGACCACAATGGAGTAATTGGGGAGGATTGAATGATGTTGTAAGAAATCAAGAGCTTACAAATGGTTTAAGTGCTTCAGATTACACATTTGGAGGTGTTTTAGGAACAACAAATATCAATACAAGAGCTTCTCAATACAGAGAAGGCGGTAGAGTAACGTATTCGTCATCAGATAGAAGTTATACCAATAGAATTATGGCAACATATTCTTCTGGTTTACTAGAAAGTGGATGGGCGTACACAGTTTCAGCAGGAAGAAGATGGGGAGATGAAGGTTTTAACGACGGTACTTTCTACGACGCAAATTCTTTATTTCTATCAGTTGAAAAACAATTAAACGACAATCACAGTATTAACTTTACAGGAATTTACGCGCCAAACAGAAGAGGATTATCTTCTGCAAACACACAAGAGGTATACGATTTAAAAGGAATTCGTTACAACGAATTTTGGGGATATCAAGACGGTGAAAAGCGTAACTCAAGAGTACGTAGAGTAATTGAGCCAATCTTGATGCTAAATCACTATTGGGACATTTCAGAAAACACGACGTTAAACACAAATGTTGCCTATCAATTTGGTGAGCAAGGAAGAAGTCGTTTAGATTTTGGTGGAACAGATTTAGATGCTAGTGGTTTCCCTATCGGAAACGCAGCAAACCCAAGTCCAACATACTACCAAAACCTACCAAGTTATTTCAGAAGAAACTTCCCAGACAATCCACTGTTAGCTTTCCAAGCGCAAGAAGCGTTTGTAAATGACGGACAAATTGATTGGACAGCTTTATATACAGCAAACCAAAATAACTTAGCTGCTGGTGGAAACGCTATCAATATTGTATATGAAGATAGAGCAGATGACAGACAGTTTACCGCAAATTCAATCTTAAACTCAGTAATCAACGATAATATTACTTTGAACGCAAATGTAAACTTCACTTCATTAGTTTCTGAAAATTTTGCAGAAGTTGTTGATTTATTAGGAGGAACAGGATATTTAGATGTAGATCCTTTTGCTAGCGATTTAGTAACTGATCCAGGTGCAGTTCAAAACGATTTAAACAATCCAAACAGATTGGTAACACAAGGAGATCGTTTCCGTTATAATTTTGAAATCAGATCTAACACTATTGGAGGTTTTGCACAAGCACAATTCAAATACAAAAAAGTAGATTTCTTTGTAGGAGCTAGTGTTAAAAATACAACCTACCAACGTGAAGGATTATACAGAAACGGTGGTTTCCCAGAGAATTCTTTCGGGAAAAGTGAAAAACTATCATTTACTGGTATAGGAGCTAAAGCTGGATTAACATATAAGTTAACAGGTCGTCACTTGTTTGATGTAAATGCAGGGTATATTACTAAAGCTCCATCAATTCGTAATACATTCTCTAACTCAAGAGAAAACAATAATTTTGTTCAAGGTATAACTGAAGAAAAGATTACATCAGTTGATGCAAGTTATATTTTCAGATCTCCTATTGTAAAAGCAAGATTAACTGGATATTATACCAAAATGGAAGATGCAAACGAGATTTCTTTCTTCTTCGCAGATGGAATTGGTGGAGACAACCAAGCATTTGTTCAAGAAATCTTAAAAGGAGTAGATAAGCAGCATATTGGTGGAGAACTTGGAATTGAAGCACAAGTAACTTCAACGATTAAATTAAAAGGTGTTGCCTCACTAGGACAATTTACTTATGCCAATAATCCAAACTTATCAGTAACAACAGAAGATAATATTGATGCAAGAAACGCAGGATTTGTTGATGGTAGATTAGACTTCGGAGAAGTAAGCTTAAAAGACTATAAAATTGCAGGTGGACCACAAAGAGCATTCTCTCTAGGATTTGAATATAGAGATCCAGATTACTGGTGGTTTGGTGCTACAAGTAACTTTTTCTCAAATGCTTATATCGACGTAAGTCCATTACAAAGAAGTAGTAACTTCTATACTGACTTTGATGGTCAGGTATTCAATGATTACGATCCAGAATTGGCACGTGAATTATTAAGACAAGAGCAATTTGACGATTACATGTTGGTAAACTTAGTTGGTGGAAAATCATGGAAACTAGGTGACTACTATGTTGGTTTCTTTGCAAGTATCAACAACGTATTTGACAAAGAATATAGAACTGGAGGTTTTGAGCAAGGAAGAAATGCGAACTTCAGAGAATTAAGAGACGATTCTGCATTACAAACAAGAGTATTTGGTAACAGATATTGGTATGGTAGAGGAAGAACGTATTTCTTAAACTTATATTTTAGATTCTAAACAAAACAAAAAAATTAAAGATTGCGTATCTTTAGAGAGCGCAGAAAAATAAAATCGACCAAATGAAACATCCATCCATAAATTTTAATCATAAAGAAAATAATTTTTTGGATGTTCCATCTGACAGATAAAAAAACAGTAAAAAAAAACAGATGAAAGCAAATAAAATTTTTAGTTTAATAGCTGCCTTTGGAACTTTAGGGTTAGTTGTTACTTCTTGTGTTCAAGACGATGAATTTGCAATTCCAAATGGAACAACAGCTGTTGATCCAGGATTAACTGCAAACGCTACTTTCCAAAATATGGTAGCAAGATACCTGCAAGCAGTAGGTGATGGAGACCAAATTGCAACAATTGCAACAGATGAAGCTGAGATAATCATTGAAGGATATGTTGTATCTAGCGATCAAGCAGGAAACTTCTTCGAAGAATTAGTAATTCAAAACAAAAGAGATGGAGCAAATCCAGATGCTGATCCAAGATTAGGATTCCGTGTTGATATCAACCAAGCAGCTTTATCTAACAGCTACGAATTTGGTAGAAAAGTATATATCAAAATGAACGGTTTGGCAATTGGAGTTGAGAATGGAGTATATGCTATTGGAAAACCTAATGGAAACGATATCGATCAAATTCAACCATTTGAATTAGATAACTTCGTAGTTCGTGGAACAGAAGTAGCTGATATTGCTCCTAAAGTAACTACAATTGGAGAATTAACAGAAGCTGATGAAAATACATTTATCCAATTAGATGACGTTCAGTTTGCATTAAACAATGTTGGATTAACATATGCAGGAGAAGCATCTGATGAATTTGACGGATTCAGATCGTTGGAAGAATGTGAAAATAGCGGTGTTATTTCTTTACAAACAAGTACGTTTGCTGATTTCAAATCTTTAACTGTAGACGATAGAAAAGGGTCAATTCAAGGAGTTTTCACAAGAGATTTTGGTGATGACGCAAATGTTTTAGTAATCAATACTATAGCAGACATTAACTTTACTGAGACTACTCGTTGTGATCCAAATGTTTTAGATTGTATGGGACCAGTTTCTGCTGCTGTAACAGTATTTGAAGAAGATTTCCAATCTATTACAAACGAAGCTCAATTAGATGCTTTAGGTTGGACTAATGTAAATGTTTCAGGCGGTTCTGAACGTTATGAAGACAGTTCTTTCTCAGGTGACAGGTATATGAAAATTTCTGCTTTCGGAACAGGTGAAAGCCCATTAGAAGCTTGGTTAGTAACGCCAGCTATCAACTTAGACGGAACAACTCAAGAAGAATTGACTTTTGAAGTATCTGCCAACTTTGAAACAGGAACGATCTTAGAAGCATTCATTACTGATAGCTATACAGGAGATCCAACAACAACTGAGTGGACTTTATTAGACGCTAACATTCCAGTAGGAGGAAGCGGATTTGGTAGCTTCGTAGGATCAAATATCAATATTTCTTGCTTAAATGGAGACGTACACGTTGCATTTAAGTATTTAGGTGCTGATGGTGGCGCTGAAACAAGATACCACATTGATGACATCAAAGTAACAGGAATGTAAGATTCCTGAAAAAAATACATCAAAAAGAGTGCTAATGACAGCACTCTTTTTTTTTGAGAATTTTTAAGGCATTATTATGGAAGAAAAAACAATCTATATAGAAATCGATGAAGGTAGTGGAACACCTATTTTTGCCCCAATGAGAGCACGTCATATATTTGAAAATTATTATGAAATTTCAGCTTTCAGAAAAGATTTTATGGATTCAGCAATCTTTAAAGAAGGCACTTATGTGTACTGCCTAATGGCTAAGTTGAACAATGAGGAATATCCTGTTGCCTATAAAGAGGTTTCAAAGAGTATGGTTGAATACTTGAAAAATAATACCTAAAATTAATAAACTTGGTATATTGCAACAGGGTTTAAATTGCTAAAAAACAAAAAACATGAAAGATTTAGTGCAAGAATTTTTATTTATTTTACTTAATATTCATGAGTTCAAGACGAAGAAAGAGTATTTAGAAAAAGAGATATCAATATATTATTTCTTTCTTTCAAAAATAATTGTTTATAAAGAGAATGGCGGAGACATGAAAATGCTGGAATCAGAAATACTAAAAGTATTAAATGGCATAGATAAAGATTCGCTATCTAATCTACAAGATGATTTTATAGGAGATATATTAGATGATGTAAGCGGGAATTCAAATAGTTTGTAATAAAAATATTATATCGATATTTTTAAAATATAGAAAACCAACATTTTCAATCTTTTTTGACATGTTGGTTTTTTATTTAACAATATATGACATTTTTGATCGAAACCTTTGGTTGAATTATTAAGTACTGATGAATATTGAGAAGAGATAATGTTAAATCAAGCACAATCGAGTACACCTAAAACCCAATACCAAACACCCAAAACCTATAAAGCCTACTCCAACCGATACTTCTCACTTCCTGTTCGCCACAAAGCAAAAGAAATAATATCTGCGAGTTCTTCACGCTTGCTCTTTTGTGTACGATCAAAACCGTGACCTTCTGAAAAGTTGACAGACAACAAAATAGGATTTTCTGAACTGGTAGCGGCTTGCATACGTGCAGCAAACTTAGCTGGTTGCCAAGCTGCAACTCGCGAATCATTGATACCTGAAGTCAAAAATACCGAAGGATACGCTACATCTTTCTCAATATGATGATAGGCATCCATCGCTAACAGCGCTTCAAACTCGGTAGAATCTTTTACTGTGCCGAATTCCTTAATATTATTTTGGCCGTTAGGTGCAATCTCAGATCGTATTGTATTTAGCAAGCCAACTCTAATCACAACCGCAGCATACAAATCAGGTCTTTCGGTAGTGGCGCGACCAATATTAATTCCGCCAGCGCTTCCGCCCCAAACGGCCAGTCGTTTTACTGAAGTGTACTTTTCATCAATCAGATATTCGGTGCATGCAATAAAATCTTTCCAGGTATTCGGTTTTGTACTCTTATAACCAGAGGCATGCCATTGTTCGCCTTTTTCGCCGCCGCCGCGTACATGAGCAACAGCATAAATACCACCTTCTGAAATCCAATACAACAAATACGGATATAGCATTGGTGCATTAATCCAATTATAACAACCATAACCGTTCAATAACAAACGATTATCTCCATTTTTTACCATTCCTTTCTTGTAAATGATAGACAAAGGTACCTTTACACCATCGTGAGAAGTGATTTCTAGCTCTTTTACGACGACATCTCGTAATTCAGGATAATTTATTACTGGAGTTACGTTCTCTTTAACAAATGCCTTCTTATGCGCGTTAAATCGATACCTGTTTTTATGACTTGTCCAACCTTCCGTTTCAATCCATAATTGTGGAAATTTAGTTCCAATAGTAGCTAAACTAATACTTCCAGATGTTTGTGGTAAAGGAATTTTTTCATTGTTGGTTTTTGTGTAATGATATAAACTGGCAAGGACACCATTTTTGGAAGTTGTATAAAACAAACCTTCGGAAGTAATGGTGAAATCTTTAATGATTTCATCATGTATGGTAGGAACGACTTCCGAAGGCGAATCGAAATTGATTTCTTGAAATGTTGTTTTATAAAGTCCAAAATTTGAAGTTTTTTGTGCGCTTGTAAAATATATTTCTTCACCGTGTGGCAAAAACTTTTCCACCTTATGCTTCTTTTTAAACAGTGGTTTCCAAGTCACATTCTTTTGTTGTAACTCATGTATTGGTGCATAGTAATAGTCTTTAAACCCAATACCACCAACACGCCCAAACATATATTGTTGATCCTTTCCAAAAATATTCACAATTGGAAAATCTGCTGGTTGTAAGTTTAATTCTGGATGTGTTTTTCGAGAAAAAATAATATGTAAATCTTTTGGATTTGTCCCCAAACGATATAAAACGGTTGCTGAATTTAAAATATAATTGGGCGATGTGGTATCAATATCTGGAATATGCAAATAAGTAAATCCAGAATTATCATCTAACCAATGAATACCACCCAATTCAGATGGCCAGCAATGATCAATGACTTCTTTATGAAATGTTTTTTGCGATACATCATAAACAACAACTTCTGAAAACTCTTCATCGTTTTTAGTAAATCCAATTGCTATTTTTTCGCCATTCCAGCTTGGTTGAAAGTAATTAATGATATACGTTTCTTTTGCTTGTACTTTATAAAATTCAGAATTAAAAATCTCAATCTCTTCTCCGTGAATCCCATTTTTAAAATATAAAATATTGGCTTCATGGTTTTCTGCATATTTCAAATAATAATAGGCATTTGGAGAGAGGACTTTTAGGTTGTAAATAGCTTCAGAACGCATTTTGTCATGCTCTTCTATCTTCTTTAAAAGTTGTTGTCGTCCAGAAATACGTTGCAATGTTGTTTGGGTATACTCATTTTGAGAAACCAACCAAGAAAGTACGTTTGAATCTTTGAGATTTTCTAAAAACTGATACGGATCTTCAATAGTTTTTGAAAAATAAGTATTTGTTGTCGATTGTTCACTAATATGATGAGGATATTGCTCGCTATTTCCGCAACGAGTTACTAAAATTATAATTAAAAAATAAAATGTAGAAGAGAATTTCATTAGTGACAAATCAGTATGCTATTTAAAAGTGTAAAATGCTAAATCAAGATATTGATGTATATATCTGAAGTAGCACTTTACGGTATAGAGAAATATAAGTTTTCTATTGGGTATCTATGGTATCGCCTCCGCTATTACAATTACAGGTATCTAACGTAGTACAATTTTCAGTCTCTTTCGGAAGAGATCCTCCATATATACTATTGACATCTCCTACTTTAGCTACAATTAATTTTGATAAGCTTAATTTTCCTAAGTTTCTTTTTGTTGTTTTCATGGTTAAATTATTTTCGATTACGATGTAAAAGTAGACGAAAACCTGCCCCAATTATAATGAAGTATAGTGATATTTATAAATATCACGATGAAAAACAAATTTTAAATATCTGATTATCAAGTTTTTAAATTTTAATCTTGATTTTCAAGCTGTTTTAAGAAGTAGGATGGATTAATGCCTGTTTTTTTGTGAAAAGCGATTGAAAATGACTGTGCATTATTAAAACCAACCTCTAATGCAATGGCCTTAATTGTATACGAACGGAACCTTTTATTTTCTTTCAATTGTGCAATTGCATAATCAATTCGTATCTCGTTCATATACTTTGCAAAGTTCATTCCCTTGGTCATATTTATGATCTTTGACAAATACGTACTATTGGTATCGAGCTCTTTTGCAAGTTTGGTAAGCGTATAATTCTTTTTAGTATATCGGTGTGCGTCTTCAAACTTTTTCAGTTTGACTAAAATTGGTGCCACAATATCTTCCGATAGACCAATACTTTCTTTATCAGCGGATAAAACTATGGCTGCTTTTTCTTCATTTACTTTTTCTTCTTGAGCACCTTTCTCCTTTTCCTTCTGAACTTTTTTCTGATTATACTCTTCCATCAATGCAATAAAACGCTTCTTGTTGATAGCATTTCTTCTGAAAAAGTAAAAAATAATGACACATAATATAATGGATAGAATTATGAGAACAATTACCACTTTTTGTGACAAGAAGTTTTTATCCTGTAATTGCGTGATCAATTCTTCTTTCTCATTAAGCAATTCTACCTTTTCAGAAATCATCAGAGGAGTTTCATATTTTTGAACAATCTCCTTTCCTAAATTTTGATATTTCTTAGTGATAATTTCATCAACAGCTAATAATTTTTCAATAGCAGCCAATTGTTTTTCAGCATTATTAGCATTTTTATACTCTTTGTTTAAAAACTCATACGCTTCTTTTGCTTGAAAAATAACTTTGGGTTTCTTCTTATAAATCGAATCTACTTTCGATAAATACATAATCCCTTCTTCATTTTTTCCAAGTTTGTCTAAACACTTATATATATATAGGTAGTTAGCGCAAAGTACTTTTTCTTCACTCGATAAAAAATCGGAAGCTTTTAATAAACTGTCGATTCCTCTATTGTAATTCTCTTTATAATAAGAAAGTACACCGTGAGATGTTAAAAAGAAAGGATACAAATATTTATTGGAGTGTTGTAAACTAGCTTTAATTCCACGTTGGTGCACAATTTCAGCAGAATCCAATACACGATTTTTATTATACGAATCTGCTAGCGCCAATAAGGATTTTAAATATTGCTCTGGATCTTTCTTTTCAAAAGCATTTTTTCGAATAAATTGAATATTCTGTTGAAAAATTTGCAACGCTTCTTTACGTTCTTCACTTACATTTTTAAGTAAACCAATATAATGTTTAATGGAAATTTGTTGACCTATATTATTAGCAGCCAATGCTAAATCATTAGCAGTTGCAAAATTGGTTAGCGCATCATTGTACTTTGAATTATAATATAATTGTGTTCCTTTAAGTAAATATCCTTCCGCAGGATAGTTGTCCAACTTTGTGTTTTTAGTCAATAGTATAATACTATCTGTATATGAAATTGCTTTTGGAGTATGACTAAAATGTGTAACAAATAATTCGTACGCGCTTATAATTTCTGCTACATCATTCACTTCTTTAGCTTTCGCTAGATAATTTTTTGCAATGGTAAAAGCCTTTTCAGGATTGTCTGAAGCAGCATAAAAGTCTGACACCATATCTTCAAAAGAGCCAGAATTCAGTTGTGGAAATACAGTAGATGTACAAAACATCATAAAAATTATGATGTAAAGTTGCGCAGCACTTATCTTTTTAAGGAAAAAAGAAGATCGAATCACCTCAAAAAAGGTAAAAATGTAAGTAGGTCTTTTCAATTTTTCTTCAATTTTTTTCTGATTGATATAAAATGCAGGTAAAAAGGCAAATTTCTACACATAAAATCTATCAAAAATAACGGTAAAAACGTATAAAACAATCAGAAAAATCAAAAATATTCATAAAAGACCAATGTGAATAAGCATAGAACAGGCTTTTTTTTTCTAATAATCGATATGTGCGTCCGAGACAAGTGGTACAAAGGCTTTTTTCAAAAATGTGATACATGATATTTATAAATCCGTTGCATGATATTTATAAACGTCATTAGTAACTACTTGATAAAGAGGAAATAACATTATTATTTAGCAATGTGATTCTACTATAACAATCATCAAGAGAATTTTTACTAAATCTCTTCAAAAATAAAAAGTTATCAAGTAATAAAATGAAAAACAAGTTATACATATTATTTCTTTTAGTAAGTCAACTTACGTTCGCACAACAATACATAGGCGTTGTAAAAGATACACAAAATGCAACTGTAGCTTTTGCTAATGTGATTGCCAAAGATGTGACGGATGGAAGTTTATTAAATGGAGTTATTACCAATGAAGATGGTTCTTTTGATATTACCGTTGGTAAAAATCCTTTCAAACTTGTGATTAGTTTTATAGGATATGAAAGTGTTGAGCAAATCATTAATTCCGAAAGCCCGAATAATTTAGGATCAATCATCATCAAAGAAAGTCAAAATGAGCTCGCTACTGTCGTCGTAACAGCCAAGAAACCTATCATTCAACGAAAAGCAGGCAAACTTATATTTAATGTTAAAAATAGCGTTGTCTCCAATGGCTTTAATGCAATGGAAGCACTCAAGTTTGCACCAAAAATTGATCCGACTAGCGATGGTATTCGAATGATTGGAAAAAGTTCACTTGCCGTAATGGTTAATGATCGTCTGCTGAATTTAGATGGACAAAGTTTGGATTCTTACTTAAAATCATTGCGCTCTGAAAATATAGAACGTATTGAGATTGTCACCAATCCGCCAGCACGATTTGATGCCTCAGGAAACAGTGGAATGATCAATATCATCCTAAAAAAGAACACCGATGTTGGATTTGACGGTTCTGTGACCGGAACTTATGTACAACGCTCGTATGCAGGAATCTCTCCATCATCCTATTTAAAATATTCTACAGACAAACTATTGGTCTCTATGAATTTATTTGCGACCTCAGAAGGTAAGGGCAACGAATCTTCAAGTGAATTCATTTATCCATCACTCAGAAGAAACAGTACCACAGAAACCAAAAAAGAAATAGATGGTTTGTCAGGCGGATTAAATTTGGAATACAAGTTCAACAACAATCACAAAGCAGGAATCATTTTAAACGGTGAGATTTGGAAAATACAAGATGAATTACAAAACAACACAGCTTTTCGAACCATAGGTTCACAACACATAGATTCAACTTTGATTGCACCTTCAAACAATACCAATGAATACAATTACATATCTGCCTCAGCCTATTATGACGTAAAGTTAGACACAGTAGGAAGCATGTTGCAATTCAATTACAATCATTTAAAGAAAAACAATAAAGACGATCGAAATTTATTCCTGTCAGCCTATGAAGGTAATGTAGCAAATTTGTTACTCGACAATTCGGCAATTAACCTTTCGTATTCAGACTTTCAAGTAAACTCTTTAAATGTAGATGTAAGTTTACCAATAAAAGAAGCAAAACTAGGTTTTGGTGGAAAACTAACATTTTTAAAGAATAATAGTGACATCCAATATTTTGACACCACTACAGGAACCTCAATTTTAGATCCTAATCAGAGTAACATATTTGAATATGATGAAGAAGTGTATGCATTGTATACATCATTCCAAAAACCATTGGGAGAAAAAGTATATCTAATCATGGGACTTCGTTATGAGTATACACAAACACGCGGAAACTCAATCACTACAGGAGAAGTAAATGAAAATACGTTTGGTAACTTATTTCCAAGTATATCATTGTCGTACGACCCGAGTGATAAGCATTCGTTTTCACTAGGATACTCAAAGCGAATCGACCGACCAGGCTTCTTTGACATTAATCCGTTCAGAACCTATTCTGATTTTTTCTTCTTTAGTGAAGGAAATCCAAGATTGGTGCCATCCATCACACACAACATTGATGTCTCGTACATCTTTAACAATAGCTTAGAAATAAGCATGTATTACTCACGATTGAATGACGCAGTTGATTTCATCACGTTGACTACACCAGATGAAAACGCCATTGTATCACGACCGGAAAACTTTTACGATCAATCAACCTTCGGACTCGATATTTATTACAACTGGAGCCCTACGAGCTGGTTCAGTACCAACAACGGATTCAGTGCGTATTACAACAATTCAGATTCCAACATTCCAGAGGTGACGCTGGCAGAATTGTCAGGCCACGGATACTTTGTATCGACACGAAATACATTCACGGTCAACAAAAAAAGAGGAAATACAGTGTATGCGAATTTTTTCCAAAATTTTCCGCAAACAACAGGCTTCTTAAGAACATTCAATGTAGCAAACTTACAGCTTGGGGGAAAGTTTACCTTTTATGACAAGCGATTGACCTTAAATACGTTTGTGAGCGATATTTTTAGACAAAACCGAAGCAGAAACCGAGAAATCTATCAAGACTATCGCTTCAATTCAAAAATATATAACGACATCAGAAGATTCAATCTATCACTGACCTACACATTTGGAAACAACAAATCCAAATCATCAAACAGAGGAATTGACGATTCTGATAAAGACAGATTATAAAAACTATTAGTAACCAAACCAAAAACAAGAAACTATGAAAATTATACAAAGCTTTTGGACAGGAGGGAACAGTAACGAAATTCCAAGTTGCGGCTGGTATTCAAACAAATATCACTTATTGGGTTGGATTTTAAGCGTTAACCAATTGGTAAAATACTATGACGAAGTTGAATTAGTAACTGATCGTTTTGGATACGAGTTGCTAATTGAAAAACTACAATTGCCCTACACCAATGTGCACGTAGTATTGGATGAATTAAACAACTATCCAAAAGATTTGTGGGCGTTGGCAAAAATAAAAGCCTATCAAATGCAAACGGAACCATTTTTACATATTGACGGAGATGTGTTTGTGTGGGAACGATTCAGTGACGAATTACTCAATTCGAATCTGGTAGCACAAAATATAGAAACTACGTCGGACTATTACCGTACGATGTGGGCAGACATTAGACCGCATTTGACACATTTGCCAGCTTCTATGGAATTGTTTGATCAATCCATTCATAACAAAGCATACAACATGGGAATCTTTGGTGGAAACAACATCGATTTCTTGCATAAATACTGCAAAGCGTCCTTTGATTTTGTAGATAAAAACCAAGCAAACTTTGCAAACATCGACCAGTTCAATTTCAACATTTTCTTTGAACAAGTACTGTTTCACGAGATGGCACAATTTACAAATCAACGCGTGCATTCGTACATCAAGGAAGATATTGGAGACAATCAATATGCAAACTTTGGCAACTTTGATGATGTGCCGCACAAACGAACCTATTTGCACTTGCTAGGCGATTTTAAACGACAACTATTAGTATGCAAAAAGCTAGAAACCTATATAATTCATTTCTATCCAGAATTTTACAAAAGACTAGAAGTATTGTTGGATTTGCCAGCCTTGTCAACAAAAGTTCCGTACGATTACAAAGTAGCCACCAATCAAAAGTTGATTGAAAAATTTACCCAAACGATGTTGGAGGAAAGCAATGTCTCAGGAACGCTCTCAAAAACTGATTTGTTGGCAAGAGACATTTACATGACAGGAAAACTAGAAGCTTTTTGTCAGTTTTTGATCAACGACAGTGATTTTATCCTGAAGCTGGTCCCTGGATTTACACTTGATGCAGAAGAAAAACTCATCACAGTACAGGATTTTGATGAAAGAGATATTCTGGAAGATTACATGCTCATTGATCAGGTCATATTCAACGAATTGACCACACCACAACATTGGGAAACTTTTAAAATAAAGGCACTCAACTATGTGAGTGATGATTTCCCCGAAGAACAAAAAGAAGCGTTTATCGAAACCATAAGTCAGCGAATAGCACACTTAATAACCTTGAAAATTGTAGTTGCCTTGGCGCCACAATATCAAACAACTAGCATAACTCAGGAAGTTATCTAATACTAAAAATACAGCCATGGTTTAGGTCTTTACCATGAAAATAAAAAGAAAAGACCAAGGAAATCGTCATGCCTACAGAAAGGTGATAGTTCAATTAATAAGTATTTAAAATGATTAAGAAAATTAATTTAAAAGAATTTGAAGCAGTGCAACTAACGTTGGCTGAAAAGCTAAATATCAAAGGAGATAGTGGTGGAACAGCTTCAAGACGAAACTACACCATGTCTACGGCAACAGATCACGATTTCCGTCGTCAGGACTGTGATAGTTAAACAGTTTGAATCATACTATGTTAAAGGTTTTTTATCGTGGAATTCGCCACAAAAGCCAAGTCTCAAACTGGCGGATTTACATACGATAAAAATTAAAAAGATGTAACCATGAAAAAAATCAATTTAAAAGAGTTTCAAAGCGAAAAATTATCGGTTGACGAACGCTTACAAGCTAAAGGAGGAAGCGGAAACACAAGTTCTAGAGTTTATTTAACAAGGAGTTCTGGAAATGATGCAGATTGTAATCAAACTGATAGTGATTGTTAAGTTGGAAGAACTGTAAAAATAAGAACCATGAAAAAAATCAACCTAAAAGAGTTTCAAAGTGAGCAGCTAACCATTGAGGAACGCTTACAGTCCAAAGGCGGAAGTGGAAATACGTATACGAGAAGAAGTCATACGAGTAGTACAGGAGCAGATGCAGATTGTAAGGCATCAGATTGGGACTGTGGATAATATAATAAATGAACTAAACTTTTAATCATGAGTAAAAAAATCAATCTAAAAGAATTTCAAAGTGAAAAATCATCGGTTGAAGAACGCTTACAAACCAAAGGAGGAAGTGGCGGATTAACAGCCTCTTGAATATCTAGTACGCTCTCTACTGGTAGTGATCATGACATTAAGCCTTATGACAGGGACTGATAGATAATACATTCATAACAACTAAACTTTTAATCATGAAAAAGATCAACTTAAAAGAGTTTCAAAGCGAGCAATTATCCATCGAAGAACGCCTAGATACCAGAGCAGGAAGCGGAAAAACCTCTTCCCATCGATCGCTCACTAGAAGCATGGGACAAGATCAAGATCAGCAACAGCATGATAGAGATTAAACATATAAAAACATAAAAAAATATCATTGGCCAATGATTGTAGTCTGCCTTTACTATTCAAAAAAAGGCAAGGAATAGGTCAACGCCTTAAAGAGGGACACAAATCAAAAACAAAATTTATTAACAAATATTAAAATTTTCAATTATGAGCAAGAAAATCAATTTAAACGAGTTCGAAAACGAAAAATTAGACTTAAACGACAAAATGAACACTAAAGGTGGAAGTGGATTAACATCTTCACGTAGAAGTGGAACATCTTGTACTGGAAGCGATCACGATTTCAAAAACGTAGACAGAGACTAATTAATTCATTCAAAACATAATTATTAATCATTAAAAAATTTCAATCATGAGTAAAAAAATCAATTTAAACGAGTTCGAAAACGAAAAGTTAGACTTAAATGACAAAATGAACACAAAAGGTGGAAGTGGATTAACATCTTCACGTAGAAGTGGAACATCTTGTACAGGAAGCGACCACGATTTCAAAAACGTGGATAGAGACTAATTTTCTCCACAAGCTTTTAAGTACAGGGAGTAAGTGAGCAACAAGCTCTCTGTACTTAGAACTATAACTAATAATTTTTTAACCAGTGTTGATACATCAATACGCTAATACAAACTAAGATGATACTAATTTTTTCTATAGCACATGAAATTTCGACTAGTGAAGTAATGGGTTGGTTAGAACACTATGGAGAAGAAGTAGTCAGAATTAATGCTGATGACGATCTCTTTAAGTTTTCACTCATTAACAAAGACGGTATTTATTTTACCAATACCGAAACGAACAAAACATACAACCTACTAGATGCCAAAAGCTGCTGGTGGAGACGTACGGGGATAAGCAAAAGAAATTTTACACTAGGTGCGCCTAAGGAAGAATTTATAGTAAACGACTTAGACTTAACTCCACTCGTAAAAGGATCTAAAAACTTGATATATACCGAAACAGTAGATTTAAAAAACTACATTCTAAAGCGTGTATATGACAATTGTAAAGTAAACATTGGAAGTCCTTGGCGCTACGGGTTAAACAAACTGGAAGTATTAGATATTGCCGCATCCTACGGATTGCAAACACCTGATTATGAAATTATATCCAATCTCAAACAAATTGAAAAAAGTGAGATACAGGAAGAATTTGTAACCAAATCCATTGCAGAAGGTGTCTATGAAATGATAGACAACCAGAGTTATTATACCTACACTGAATCTCATAAAAAAGCAGACTTTAAAGGAAGTGATGTCAATGTGTTCCCTTCAATGATTATGAACATCATTGAAAAACAAATGGAAATCAGAGCATTTTATTTGGACGGAACGTTCTACTCCATGGCAATCATGTCGCAATCTATTGGACAAACCAAAGTAGACTTCAGAAAATATTCTGACGTACGACCAAACAAAACAGAAACCTACCAACTTCCTAAAAGTGTAGAAGAGAAACTGATCAATATTTTTAATCACTTAGATCTTAACTGCGGCTCTGTAGATTTAATTGTCAACGAAAAAGGGGAATATGTATTCTTAGAAATCAACCCAGTGGGACAATATGCTATGACGAGTCTACCATGTAATTATCATTTAGATAAAATAATCGCTAAACACCTTATCAATGGAAACACAAAATGATTTACAGTTAGATAGAATAGAATTAAGCAACAAGCAACTGGAAGGTTTGCCAATGTTTTTCAAAAAAATATTCTACAACCAAATTACCAATATAGAAGACGAGCTCAAACTCTACAAGCACAACTCAAGAACGCAAAGTAGTGAAATGCGCCAATATTATCCGAATAGAGTTATATGTAAAATAGCAAATCCTAAAATCACAAAAGATGAAGTATACACAAAATGATATATTTTTCGTATCGTCAAGCTGCAAGCTGGTCAAAGGCGCAAAGCGAAGTGTCATCATCGATTACGGACGAGGCGAAGTACAAGTAATTCCGAATGAATACTACGATTTGGTACAAGAAATCAATCGTAAAAAAGTATCGGAAAGTTTGGCAGCAGTCGACGAAGATTCCAAAGGAAGTTTTCTACAGTTCATTGAATACATGTTGGTGAATGAGTATGGATTCTTAACTGAAAACATAACACTCTTTCCAGAAATTTCAACGGCTTTTGACGACGATCAAATTCTGATCAAAGATGCCATCCTAGAACTAGACGAAGACGTATTTGTCGAAGAAGACTTTACCACTTTGTTATTTGAAATCAACGAAATGCGATGCAACGATGTGCAATTGCGAGTGGCTTCAGATACCAACAAAGCATTCGTCAACAGAATCTTAGAAATTGTCAAACAAACCAACATTTTATTTGTTGAATTGTATCTGGCAAATGCTGGAACCATCACCAAAGATGAATGGTACGAGATATTCAAAGACAATTCCATGCTCAGTCATGTACATATTTACAGTGCACCAGAAGACAAATCGATTGAATTCCGATTGCAAACAGTAAATTTCCATCCTATCGAAATAGGAAAACTCAATTACCATAGTATCAATTTCAAAGAAGGTTGTTGTGGCGTGATATCATTTGACTCACTCAATTTCTCGGACATATCCACACATCACTTTCATCAAAAGCATAATGGTTGTTTATTCAAAAAACTAACCATCGACAAAATGGGGAATATCAAAAATTGCCCAAAAATGACAAAAACATACGGAAATGTAAAAGAGAAACGTATCAAAGATGTCATGCAACAAAAGAGTTACCAAAAACTATGGAATGTCAAAAAAGACGACATCGCCATTTGTAAAGACTGCGAGTTCAGGTACAACTGTTCGGACTGTAGAGCCTTTACCCAAAACACGGACGATGAACATAGTAAACCACTCAAATGTGGCTACAATCCATATACCAACGAGTGGACCGAGTGGAGCATCAATCCATTAAAAACACTAATCACCGAATTCTAGAAAAAAGAACTCATGTTAAAACACTTGTTACATACCATAAAACCTTTTGATTTTGTATATCAACACGACGCTATGGACTGTGGTCCAACGTGTCTGGTGATGGTAGCACGTCATTACGGAAAAAAATACTTTATCCGACAAGTACGAGATGAGTGTTTTTTGGGCAAAGACGGCGCGAGTCTCCTCGGAATTGAAGAAGGAGCCATGCACATGGGATTTGAAACCATGGCCGTAAAAATTGATGTAGATACCTTAATAGAAAAAGCACCATTGCCATGTATTTTATTCTGGGATGATGGACATTATGTAGTATTGTATGATGTAAAAAGACATCCTATTAATAAAAAAGAATCCTTTAAAATTGCAGATCCGTCGCACGGACGCATTTCTTTGCCACGCAAGGATTTTGAAAACTTGTGGCTACATGAAGACGGTGGAATCGCTCTATTTTTGCAACCTACAGAAGCATTCTATGAAAAAGAAGTAGCCAAAGAAAAAGCCTTTAGTTGGAGTTTTGTCTTTAACTTTTTAAAGCCATACAAACGCGAAATGGGCATACTCGGTTTAGGTTTGGCAGTTACAAGTTGCTTTACATTAATTTTCCCATTTTTAACAAAAGCCTTGATAGATACGGGCGTAAATTCAGAAAATTTAGATTTTGTATTTATCATTCTGTTGGCGCAAGTATTTCTATTTTTAAGTTCTACTGTGGTGGAAATCGTCAAAAGTTGGGTATTGCTATTCATCAATTCAAAGATCAACATTACCATTGTCTCTGACTTTTTAAATAAAATCATACTCTTACCATTCTCATTCTTTGATTCTAGGCAATTGGGCGACTTTTCTCAACGTATTCAAGATCATGAGCGTATTGAAGAATTTCTCACCTCACAAAGTATGATGGTGGTATTTTCATCACTCAACTTCTTAGTATTCTTCTTAGTATTGACATATTACGATTATAAAATACTAGTTATATACTCATCCTTAACGATGCTTGCCATTGTATGGTCGTTATTCTTCCTAAAAAAGATGGAAAAAATAGACTACTATCAATTCAACTACAAAACGGAAAGTCAACAATCTGTTTTTGAATTGATCAATGGAATCCAAGAAGTAAAGTTGAATGGAATGGAGCGTTATCGCATCTCAAAATGGAGAAAATCACAAATAAAACTCTTCAAAATCAATTTAAGATCACTAAAACTCGATCAAATACAATTGATGGGATATGATTTTATCAATCAGCTCAAAAATATCATTGTCATCTTTATTGCTGCGCGAGAAGTCATCTTAGGAAACATCACCTTGGGCGCATTATTGAGTATTTCGTACATCATCGGACAAATGAATTCGCCCGTAGATCAATTGATAGAATTTTTTAGATCGTGGCAATTTGCAAAACTCAGTCTTGAACGCTTGTACGAAGTCCAACAAGTAGAAAATGAAGTCCAAGAAACCGATGTTCCATTATATCAAGAAACGGATGTTTCCATAATACAACTTCCAAAAGGAATTACACTAAAAGAGGTCGCATTTCAATATCATGGTCCACGTTCACCACATGTACTTCAAAACATCAGCTTTAATATTCCAAAAGGCAAAACCACAGCTATTGTAGGCGAAAGTGGAAGTGGAAAAACAACACTTATGAAACTATTACTCAAGTTTTATGAACCTGTTGGCGGAATGATTAAATATGAAAATAACGATTTAAAACATATATCAGCAAAAGACTTGCGTAAAAATTGTGGAATTGTGCTGCAAGATGGATTCCTATTTTCAGACACCTTAGAACGCAACATTGTCACAGGCGATGAAGATGTAGATCAAAAACAATTACAAAAAGCATTGCATATAGCAAATTTAACAGACTTTGTTTCTTCGTTACCTTCAGGCTTACAAACAGTAGTAGGAAGTAATGGAAACGGATTGTCGGGCGGACAACGACAACGCGTGTTTATAGCCAGAGCTGTGTATAAAAATCCACACTTTATCTTCTTTGATGAAGCTACGTCAGCATTAGATGCGGAAAACGAGAAAATCATTTATGAAAACTTAGATGAATTCTTTAAAGGAAAAACAGTGGTCAAAATCGCCCATCGACTTTCAACAGTAAAGCATGCCGATCAAATCATTGTACTAAAAAAAGGAAATATTGTTGAAAAAGGTACACATGAAGAATTAGTGTCTGTGAGAGGTTATTACTTTAACCTTGTAAAAAATCAATTGGAATTAAGCGCGTAAATTATAAGCTATGGAACAAGATTTAGACAAAATAATGCATCGAAAAAATTTCTTTCTAGTACGAAATGGTTTTATCATGGTTATCTGCGTACTCATCATGACAATCATTGCGATGAGCTTATTAACTATAGAGGGACAATCTATTTTAATGATGGTTGTTGAGTATTATTGGAGATGATAACGACTGATTTATTGCCTTCATTTAAAGGACAGTTTGTATGCCAAGCTCATAATCATATATCAAGCATTTCATCACTTTTTTAAAAATAATTCACCTTTACATATAACTAATAAAATTTTTATTTATGAAAACCTTTTTATAAAAACTACTTTTTTTCGGATCTGTTTTGGATAGTGAGCTTTTTATCATTTGGTACAAAAGGCAGTGAAGGAAATGTATTGTGAAAATATTGTCGTCTTTGAAGCACTTCGCAAACAGGAAGTAAACAACGATTTTTTTGTACATGTATCATAATGAAATAAACAGGGTAATGAAATGAAATTACTAGAAAACTATTTTAATTTTTCTTCATTAAATCGGAAAAAGAAATAAAGATCAATTCTATTAATGAACAAGCTCAAAAAGAATTTTGAATTTAGTTAAATTTTACTCAAAAAAAAAGTATCTAAGGTGCTCTAATAAGCCCCGTACTAGGTCATAATTCACACAATTTTGAAAAAATGAATTGGTTTTTTCTAAATAGCTGTTTTTTAACCCTATAACAGATGGTGTTCTAAGGAACAAGTCTATAAATACGGACGATTTGACCAATTTTTTCAATGTTGGTATTATGTTTAGAGTTCCCATTTTTTGGAAAAAAATGTTTGATTTTAAAGTTCATTACAATTGTTATTCTGTATAAACTAAATATTTGTTAGTGGGATTTAAATATAAAGAAGTCATCACGCATACACGGAATTTTTATACAGAAACTCAAATTTTGGATAGATTGATTAGGGCAAATAGGGTGCTTTATATCTACAATCCGAATGTTTTAGGTGATTTTGACAAATACACGTGGTCTTGTAACAGTGCGTTGTCTTATAGTTTTTGGACGATAATGCTAGCATATCTCTCAAAGTTTATGATGTGCTCGATCAAAATATCAATACAAGACGTATTGTTACCACAGACTTTATACGAAATACAAAGAGTTTGGTATTACAACGTTTTTTCAGGCTAAGTCTTGATTGGAAGTTCAATTCGTTGAAGCGACGACCAAAACCAAAATGATAAAAAAATAAACACGATTATTTCAACTTATCGGCAAACAGCTTACGAAGTTTTGTCAGTTTAGGCGTAATCACATAACTGCAATATCCTTGCTGTTGGTGTTGTCTGTAATAATTTTGATGTTCAGCTTCAGCTTTATGGAAAGTTTCGGCTGCAGCTATTTCGGTTACAATTGGAGCATCATAATATTCGGACAGTTCTTTAACTACAGCCTCAGCTGTTTGCTTTTGTAATTCATCGTGATAAAAAATAACAGAGCGATATTGCGTTCCCACATCAGCACCTTGACGATTCAGGGTTGTAGGATCGTGGGTGGCCATAAAAATGATTAAAATTTCTTGAAAAGAAATCACATCAGCATCAAAGGTCAATTGTACGACTTCTGCATGTCCTGTAAGTCCCGAACAAACTTCTCTATAGGTTGGTGTTCCCGGAACAGTTCCACCAGTATATCCAGAAACAATTGTTTCCACACCTTTTACTTCTTGAAAAACAGCTTCGGTACACCAAAAACAACCACCACCAACTGTTGCAATTTTCATATTTTTTTCTTCCATAGAGTCTTCTTTTTTTTAAAAAAAAACAAAGATACTTATAAAAGTATTTTTTTAATTTATAAGCTTACAAATATCTCAAAAAATTCCATGTTGTGATATCTGATACAGATTGTAGGTGTTTTTTAACTTTAAAGATATTTTTAGAAAAAAGATTTAACATTAATTTGGCAATATGCTTTACATTCGTCTATAAAAAGTATTCGTTCGTCGAAGGAATGTAAGTTATTGTCTAATATATAGGGTTTTATGAATTAGAGGTGTTATATTTGGACTTAACTTTTTTTCATGGTTAAAGTAATTTATTGGTTATAAATTATTTCCCTTATTACCCTAAGACCCCAAATAAGAATAACCAATTTTTGGTAAGAGAAAAGAGCCTTCGCAAGAAGGCTCTTTTTATGTGCCTTCAATTGAAGTATTGCAAACAATTTTTTGAATGCATTTAATAAAAAACTCCGCAATAAAACGGAGTCTAATTTTGTATGTATTTTGTAATGTAAATTACTCAGAAACTAACACCATATATTGCCAAGGTTGTAAAGCAACATCTTGTCCTTCTCTGAAGATAATCGTATCTCCATTTATGTGATTCGTAAAGTTTCCTGCAAGTTCAATCGTCGTGATGACAGGCTCTTTGGATAAATTTCCAATATAATACACTTGCTTGCCATCTTTTTCGCGTTTAAAAGCTAACACTTGATCGCCTTTGCTTGTTTGTAACTTTGTATAAGAGGCAGCATTTTTTCCGCCGTGTAAAGCTGTATTTGTATTTTTTAATGCGCCTAATTTTTCCAATAATGGCCACATTTCACCTTTTGCTTTTGGAATTTCGTCTTTCTCAAAGAATTTCAAACGATGTTTCATATCATACTCTTGTCCAGAATAGATTAATGGCATTCCAGGTGTTATATAACTCAAAGCCGTAAATGCAGCTGCTCCTTTGCCCATGCGTTCTTCAATAGTTCCATTCCATGAATTTTCATCATGATTGGTAACGAAATTCATCAAAATATCATTGTTTTCATACAAAGAATCAATTTGTTGGATGCGTTTATCCCAGTTGGCAACCGTTTCTTCACCTTTGGCAATATGATTCATTCGATGATGTGTATCCCAACCATACGCCATGTCAAATAAGTTGCCTTTTAATAGTTCAGGTTCCCAAGCTTCTGCTAGCATAAAAATATCTTTTGTAGCACGGAGTTGAGGTATAGCTTCTTCCCAAAAATCAGTTGGTACAGAACCTGCCACATCACAACGAAAACCGTCTACATTTTCTTTGGTTAACCAATATTGCATGTCTTTAATCATAGCTTTTCGAAGCTCTTTGTTGTCATAATTTAAATCTGCTACATCTGCCCAACCTACTGGTATTCCATCTTCATTTAGTGGATCTGTAATTTCGCCTTTTGCATTTTTTGTGTAGAAATCTGGATTTGTTTTTAACCATGTATGATCCCAACCTGTATGATTTGGAACCCAATCTAAGATAACATAGATATCATTAGCATGTGCAGTTTTTACGAGTTCTCTAAAATCTTCAATTGTTCCAAATTCAGGATTTATTTTCGTAAAATCTGAAACTGCATAATAACTTCCTAAGTATTTTTTACGTTCCTCAGGGTCTTCAATATCACTAGCAAACTTATCGCCTGTAGCTTTGCGTTTGGTTTCTGAAATAGGGAAAATAGGCATCAACCAAATCACTTTTACGCCCAATTGTTTTAATTGAGGAATATCTTTTGTAAAGGCATCAAAAGAACCTTCTTTTGAATATTGACGTATGTTTGCTTCATAAATTACCGCATTTTCCATCATATCAGAAGAAACGGCAGCAATTTCTTTTATTTGGGGTTCTGGTGTTTTTATAACTTCTTTTTTTTCTGTTTTACATGACAGGAAAAGAAGTGCTATGATTAAGAATAAGTTTAAATTTTTCATTGGCTTATATATTAATTTCTATAATTTGATCGTTATTTTACGTTCTTTTTTAGTATTCCAACTAATGTCAAATTTGACCGTCTTGTAGGTTTTATTCCATTTGAATTTGACACGCTTTCCACGAAACTTTATTTTTCTGGGTTTTACATTCATATTGTGAATGACGACTTGAATGCTTTTTGTACTAGAAGCATATTTTTTCCCAGTATCAGCTTCTAACTCAATTTCCAAACGATTCTTTTTCAGTGTACTTTCAAACGTTAACAATTCATACATTCCTTTTTCAAAAGCATTCTTGGTTTCTCCATCATCGTTGTACAAGTTGCGTTCACTTTTTGCAATACTTTCATCGTGATAATAGTGTAATTGAAGCGTATTTGGATTGTATTCTGTGGTTGTTTGCATTGGACTTGCCATAGTAATAAACGCGCCACCACGAACATACACAGGAATCGCATTTTCTATAGTAGGAACTATTTTTGATTGTCCGCCATTTACTTTTTCATCTGTTTCAAAGTCAAACCAAACCGAACCTTTTGGAAAATATACTTTTTTAGTTTGTACACTATCTTTTACAATGGGTGTTACCAAGAAATCATTTCCCCATAAATAGGTAGAAGCATTTGTATATAAAGCTTTATTGTCCGTTTCTTCAAAAAACAACGGGCGCATCAATGGTGTTCCTTTTTGATTGTTCTCAAAAGCAATAGTATAATTATACGGCAACAGTTGATAACGTAATTCAATGGCTTCTTTGGCCAATTTTTTAGCACGTGGCGAACGAAATACAGGTTCACTCGGCACTTCCTCTTGTGCATGCGGTCTGTAAATAGGTTGAAACACGCCGTATTGCAACCAACGTATGTATAAGTTATCATTCAGATTTGCACCAGCAAAACCACCTAAATCAGAATGCATATAGCTCAAACCTTGCATTGCCATTTGTAGTGCAATTTCTGGTTGCGATTCCAATCCGCCCCAAGTTCTGTTGACATCACCAGACCAAGGAATGAGCCCATAACGTTGCGAACCTGAATAGCCTGCACGCATCAAAATAAAAGGTCGCACATTTGGAAAATCTTTGGCATAACCTTCATAAACCAATCGTGCCCAATCATGTCCGTAGATATTATGTTTTTCGTTGGCAGTTCCTGTGTGATGTATGAGTTTTTCTGGATGTACTTCTGGCTCGCCTAAATCGCCCCAAACTCCTGCCACACCTAAGTCAGCTAAATCTTTATAGATATTCCAAAACCATTTTTCACCTTTCGGATTGTAAATATCTACCAAACCGGTGTTTCCAAAGTAGAAATCGAATTTATAAGGTTCACCAATAGAATCTTTGGCTAAAATTCCTAAGTTGGAAGCTTCATACCAACGTTTGGAAGTCGTTAAAATAAACGGTTCTGTAATGAAAACAGTTTTTACTCCTTGATCATCTAAATTTTTGATCATTTGTTTGGCATCTGGAAACGAGTCTTTGTAGACTTGTAAATTTCCCATAGTGCCTTTTATCTCTTTTCCAAACCAATACAAGTCTAGAATGATCGCATCAACGGGAATTTCTTCTGTTTTAAAAGCTTTGATAGTTGCTTCTGTTTCTGCTTGTGAATGATAACCAAATCGACTTGAAAAGTTTCCAAATGCCCAACGTGGCGGCAATGGTTGTTTTCCCGTCAAATCTGTATACTTGTCAATCATATCAATCCAAGAATCACCAGCAATCACTTGATAGGTTTTACGACCCGAAATGGTTTCGTAGGTAAGAGTATTTTCTTTTTTACTATCTAAATCTAAATAACCAATTGGCGCATTGTCAAAATGAATCATGTATCTGTTGGATGAAATCACAATGGGCATGGTATAATTCATCAATTCTGAACGAGTTTCATAGCCATAATGAGCTCGGTTGTATAATTTTAAGCGATTTCCACGACGATTCATACCTAAAGCGCGTGCGCCACCACCAAATAAAACTTCGTCTTTTGTTAAGTTGAATTGAATCGCTTCACCTTCTTTCACTTTCTGATAGCCATTTTTTTCAGAAATGATAGGCCTTCCTTTGTAACTATATGCAATTTGAAATGGTGATTTTGTGATAGTCACTGAAATTCCATCAGAAACTAACTCAATTGACGAACCTTTTTCTGTAGCACTCATCTTTTCAGCTGTTTTTAAAATGACAGCATGACTGATACCTTCTATTTTTTGACCTTTTGGGACAAAAGTTGTTTCTATAATTTCGTCATTTATCAAACGAAAAAGATACACACCATCAGAAACACTTACAAAGTATTTGTTAGGAGAACTTTCCTTAAAATTTATGAATTTTCGATCCGCATTTTGAGCAACAGAAAATTGCAAACATAAAACTGATATGAGTAGAATTTTAATGAATTTCATGGGCTATTTTTTTAATAAGAAGGTGAACGGAATATGCAATCGTTTTTGCCAAGCATTTTCAGAATGATTTTCGCCTTCAAATTTCAAGTTCGCAAAGTTTTTCTCTGTGTATCCCTTTCTTTTAAATATCGTATCCACGATTGGCGCATATTGCGGATAATATTTATCAAGAGTTTCAGTTCCATAATCAAAATAGAAACGATGTGTTTCAGGTGATGGCAAATGATCGCTCATATAGGCAAAAATTGTATCTGGAACAGGGTTATTTTCTGTGGTTGGAACAATGCCTTCCCAATGTGTCGAAATACAAGCAGCAGCACTGTAAATTTCTGGATATTCACACATCGCATACATCGAAATTAATCCGCCCATACTCGAACCAGCGACAAAGGTATGTTCACGATCGGTTTTTACGGCATAGGTTTTGTCAATGTATGGTTTTAATTCTTTAGTAAGGAATTTTAAATAGTTATCTGCATTAAACGCTAATGAAAAATTCCTTTGCTTTGCTTCATCAGTAAGTTTCTTTTGTGTTTCAGCATTCAGATAACTAAATGCTTTTTGAGGAAAATAATCTTGCCATCTAATTTCTGAAATATTCCATGGCGATACTACTATAAAATCCTGAACTTTTCCTTCTTTCATTAATTGAGAAGCCACTTCATCTACTTTCCATTCTTGTTTGTTCCAAGTGGTAGCAGCATCATATAACATTTGCCCATCGTGCATGTACAATACACTATATTTATTGTCTTTTGAATAGTTTTTAGGCAACCACACATCTACATTTCTTGGGCGAATATATTTTGATGGAAAATCGACGACACGCATGAGTTTTCCACTAGCTAAATTTACGGTTGTCACTTCTCGTGCACTAGGTCCATCACTTGGTTGAAATTTAACGTTTTCAGCAAATAACCAAAGCAATGCTGTTTTTAATTCGCTGCGCCAAAAAGATTCATTATGCGTTCCATCAGGAGAAAATTTAGCATTGATATTGTTTTTTGGAAAAGCATTAGTATCTAGTAATTCTAGCATTTTTTGAAGGTTTTCTACCATGTTTTCACCTTCTTTTTTGCCCATTAAGTAGTATAATCTTGAGTCTTTCGTTTTCATCATTTGTTGCTTTGTGAAGCGAAATAACTTTTCAGATATCCAGAATGATGGTGAAAATATGCCTGCTTTTCCAAATACTTCAGGATGTGCAAATACCGCATAATGTGAAATTAATCCGCCCATAGAACTTCCCATAACGGCAGTGTTTTTTACATCTTTTTTAGTTCTATATTTCTGATCAATAGCTGGTTTTAGTGTGTTAACAATAAATTCCACATATTCCTTTCCTTGAGGCGTTCCGTATTTTTCATGTTTCCAAGCAGTGTATTCTTCCATACGATCTTCGCTGTTGTCAATAGCAACTACAATGACATCCAAACCATGTGTATAATGTAATTTATTGAGCGTTTCGTCTACTTCCCATTCACCAGAATATGAAGTTGCTTTGTCAAATACATTTTGTCCATCATGCATGTATAGTACAGGATACGAATCGTTAGTGTTTGCATAGTTTGGTGGCAAATACACCATGATTTTTCGTGTTTTATTGAGTTGAGGAATTTTAAATGCTTCCGCAAAGATTTCTACATTGGGTTGTTTGCTAGAAACGGTTTCGTTTGCTTTGCCATCAGACCAAGCGCCAATAGAAATATTAATTGTTTCAGGAGTTTCTTTAAAAGAATAGGTTCTATTTTCTATGTTCTGACGCTTTTCGTTAAGCTCTACACTTTCCCAAGTTCCGAGTGTAAATTTGAAACTGATATTGTTCTTATGGTTGGGAAGTGTAATTTGATAGGATTTGTCTTTTTTTTCTAGTTTCAATTCTGGTCTTCCGCCAGACCAACCTTCAAAATCACCTGAAATATAAATGTCTTTTGAATAATCATGATCGCTTGGTAAATCATTCACAATCATCATGACTGATTTTTTACCATCGGTATTGTCGTCTTTTTGTTGTCCTTTGCAGGAAAGTAAGAGCAAAGAGATTAATATTATAGTGATTTTGTATTTCATAATGTGTTGCATCGAGCGCAGTCGAGATGTTATTTCGTTGTCAAAATTATACTTCCTTTTTCTTTGAGTTTAATGTCATCATTCCACATAAATTGCTCTCCTGTGATCACATTCGTCAATGTTTTTGCTTTTAAATTCATCTCTGCATAACGCTTTAAGTCAATCATAATAGGCTGTTCATTTTTATTAATGATATGCACTACCGTTTGGTCGCCTAGAGTCCTAAATAAGAAATAGGTTCCCAAGAACGGTGCAAAATGAACCGTTTTTCCTTCGTGAATGACTTTGCTATTTTTGCGGAAATTCAATAGTTTTTTTAGGTAGGATTGCATGTCTTTTTGCTCTGCTGTTAAGCCTTCACCTGTAAATGCATTGGTGCTATCACCTTGCCAACCACCAGGGAAATCTGTTCTGATTACTCCATGATCGCCTGGTTTTGCAAAATCGTTCATTAAAATTTCAGTTCCGTAATATACTTGTGGAATTCTTGGTAACGTCAGTAAATAACTCAACGCCATTTTGGTATTCACAATGTCCCCTTTGAGTTGTGTAAAGATGCGACTCATATCATGATTATCTGGAAAAATCATAACATCTTTTGGTGTTGCATAATGAAAATCGTTTGCCAAACCTTCATAGATTTTTACCAAACCTTTGTCCCACGATTCTTCTTCGTTTAATGCTTCTACGGTTTTACGTTGCATGGCAAAATCCATCGTAGATTTTAAGTTGCTTTCGTAACCGTCTTTATTATTAGCGCTTGTTTGCCAGTAGCCAATTAATAATGGATTGTAACTCCATTCTTCACCGACAATACTAAACTTTGGATATTCTGTCATTATTGCGCCTGCCCATTTGCTCATAAATTCTTTGTCAGGATACGGATAGGTATCTTGACGAATTCCGCTCAAACCTAAAGATTCAATCCACCAAATACTGTTTTGAATACTATAGTTTGCCATGTATGGATTGCGTTGGTTTAAATCGGGCATTGTCTTCACAAACCAACCATCGGTCATGCCTTTTTGATCGCTTTGAGAAGCATAAATATCTTGATTGGATGTGCGTCTATGATTTGAAAAGGTTGTTTTTTCACCATTTTCAAAATCTTTTTGATAGTTTACCCAATCGTTGAATGGTAAATCTTTCATCCACCAATGTTCTAGCCCGCAATGGTTTGCCACTTGATCCATAATGAGTTTTATGCCACGTTCGTCAGCTTTATTTGCCAATTCTTTGTATTCTTCAAATGTTCCAAACCGAGGATCAACTTGATAATAATCTGTGATTGCGTATCCGTGATAGGAACTTTGTTTCATATCATTGGTGAGTAGTGGACAGGACCAGATTGCTGTAAAACCTAAGTCTTCAATATAGTCCAAATGCTCAGTAATTCCTTTAATATCTCCACCATGACGTGCATAATGATCTGTACGATTGATCGTAGTTTCGTTCATATTTTCAAATACGTCGTTTTCAGATTTTGCATTAGCAAATCGATCAGGTGTGATAAGGTAGATAGCATCTGAACTGTTGAAACCTATGTAATCATCAGCAGCTTTTGTACGTTCTTTGAGTTCGTAGGTTTGAGTAAGTATTGTGTTTTTTTCTAATTTGAACTCGATATTAAATTTTCCAACCTGAGCTTCTGCAATATCTAGATCAATGAAAAGGTAATTTGAACTTTCTCCTTTTTGAATATTTTCAATTTTGATATTGGAATTTGCAATGCTTGGTGTTGCTTTTGCAATGTTTGGATGTTTGACTAAGAGCTGGAGTTTTGTGTTTTTGAAACCTGTCCACCAATGTGGTGGTTCTAGACGTTCGATATCGTTTTTGACTTCAGTGACTTCTGTTAGTGAAACCTTTGTTTTTTCAGATGAAGTGTCTTCTGTTTGTTTGCAAGAGAAGCAGAATGCGAGTAAGGTGAATACAATTAGTTTTTTCATCTGATAGTCTTTCTAGTAGTTAATTGTTAGTATTGAGAATTGAGATATCAGAATGTCTCTCACTACTAATTTCTCAATTCTCAATACTGTTATGACTAGCCCTGATTGCAGCGGCATCCTTTTTTTGCTTGCCTATATGGCAAAAAAAGATACAGCGGAAAGCAGGAAATAGCTCCCTTATGTTCAAACAGTTACCAAATCGTTTGGTGAAACTGCTACTTTTTTTCCATCGACTAAGATCACTAAATCATTTCCTTTTTCAAGTTCGAAAGAGGTTCCGTTTTGTGTGACATTGATTTTAAGGATGTGATTTCGATAGTTTACTTTGAATGAATATCCTTTCCATTGTTCTGGAATTCTTGGCTCAAACGAAAGTGTATCATTTTTCATGCGCATACCACCAAAACCTTCTACAATGCTCATCCAAGTTCCTGCCATAGAGGTAATGTGTAAACCTTCTTCAACTTCTTTGTTATAATCATCTAAATCGAGTCGCGATGTACGTAAATAGAACGTATATGCCATGTCCATTTTATCCAATTTGGCAGCTTGGATACTATGTACACACGGTGATAGTGACGATTCGTGAACTGTAAATGGTTCGTAGAAATTAAAGTGTTTTTCCAATTCTTCTTTGGTAAAATGATCTTCAAAGAAGTAGAAACCTTGTAAGGTATCTGCTTGTTTGATGTATGGTGAGCGTAGAATACGATCCCAACTCCATTTTTGATTTATAGGACGTTGAGAAGCATCTAAATCTGCAACATTTACCAAGTCTTTGTCTAAGAATCCATCTTGTTGTAAGTATACACCGTATTGTTCACTGTATGGGAAATACATGTTTTCAGCAACTTCCATCCAAGAAGAGATTTCTTGATCTGATACACGAGCTTTTTGCATGATGCGTTCGTAATCAGTTGCGTATTCGTTCTTTACTTTTTCAATATTTGCTGCGGCAAATTGGATACACCATTTTGCGATGTGGTTGGTATACCAATTGTTATTGACATTGTTTTCGTATTCGTTTGGACCTGTAACTCCTAAAATTACATACTTGTTTTTTGCTGTAGAGAAACTTGCTCTTTGATGCCAAAAACGAGCAATTCCGATCATGACTTCTAGTCCCATTTCTGGAATATAGCTGTAATCGCCAGTATAACGAGTATAGTTGTAGATGGCAAAAGCAATGGCTCCATTTCGGTGAATTTCTTCAAAAGTAATTTCCCACTCGTTGTGACATTCTTCACCGTTCATCGTTACCATAGGATACAAGGCAGCACCATTGTTAAAACCTAGTTTTTCTGCATTTTCAATAGCTTTTTCTAAGTGATTATAACGATATTGTAACAGGTTACGTGCTACTTGCTGATCTTTGGTAGTCATATAGAAAGGAATGCAGTATGCTTCTGTATCCCAATAGGTACTTCCTCCATATTTTTCGCCTGTAAATCCTTTTGGACCGATATTAAGACGAGAATCTTTCCCTAAATAGGTTTGATTTAGTTGGAAGATATTGAAACGAATTCCTTGTTGCGCTTTTACATCACCTTCAATCGTGATGTCTGCCATTTCCCAAATTTTAGCCCAAGCTTCTTTTTGATTTTCCAATAAGGTATCAAAACCTAGTGTAGAAGCTTCATGCAATGCTTTTTTAGCTGCATTGATAAGTTCATACTTATCATGATTTGTGCAAACTGTATATCCTCCATATTTATAAATGGTTAAGCTTTCGTTTGCTTTCACTTCTTGTGAATAGTTAAAAGAGATGTATGTTGATTTTTCAGAAACATTTGTCGGTAACTCAAGGGATTTACCATTTAAGGCTACTTCTGTTTGCATGAAAGTACATGCATAGAAATCTGTTTTGAGTGTTTTGGCAACGATAAATGCCTGATTGTTTTCTTCTTTTACTTGAATGGTTTCCCAGAATTTTTCTTCCCAGTTGGCATCTTCATTTTTGATTCCCGAATCTAAATATGGTGTATATTTTATGGTGGCATCACTATTTAGTGGTTTTACACTATAGGCAATAGCACCAACTTCATCAATATCTAAACTCAGATATCGTTTTGCTGAAACTTCGATTTCGATATCGTTTTGTAATGTTGCTATAAATGAGCGTTCGTACCAACCTTCTTTCATATTGAGTTCACGACGGAATTCTGCTACTTTTTTGCAAGTATTTAAATCTAATACCTCATCATTAATCTTTACATTGATTCCTATCCAACTTGGTGCATTTAGTACTTTGGCAAAATATTCTGGATATCCATTTTTCCACCAACCTACTTTTGTTTTGTCTGGATAATACACTCCAGCGATGTAACTTCCCTGAAAGGTAGCTCCAGAGTAATATTCTTCAAAATTAGCTCGTTGTCCCATAGCACCGTTTCCGATGCTAAAAAGACTTTCCGAAGACTTGATGCTTTCGGTATCAAATCCTTCTTCGATGATAGACCAGTTATCTGGTTGTATATAATTCTGATTCATTTTTTTATTGGGTGTTTGGTTTTGGGTTTTGATGTTAGGTTAGCTTGACACTAATACTAATACTTAAAACCTAATACCATCATCTATTTATTAATTCTTCTATAAAACTTGTCTGTATTTCGGTAAAATCTTTGAACACATAATCTGCATGACCTAGTGTTTCTTCGGAACCAATTCCGATAGAAATCATTCCTGCACTATTGGCAGCAGTGACACCAGCTACAGAGTCTTCAAATACAATACAATTTTTAGGTTCTTTATTTAGTTTTTCGGCAGCAATTAGGAATACTTCTGGATCGGGTTTTGCTTTGCTTACATCGTTTCCATCCACAATACCTTCAAACACTTCAAGTAGACCTACCTTTTGTAGAATTTTGCGAGCGTTTTTACTTGCGGATCCAAGTGCAATTCCTTGCTGTGTTTCTTGTAAATAGTTTAGTGTTTTTGGGATGTCAGGAAGAATTTCTCCTGCATCCATTTGTTCAATATGCGATAAATAATTATCGTTTTTCTCTGCCATGTATTTGTAGAACTGCTCTTGGGAGAGTGTTACATTTCCCCAACCTAAAATAATTTCTAGGGAACGTACTCTACTGACACCTTTGAGTTGTTCGTTTTGTTCTAGTGTGATGTCAAAACCTAGTTCATTGGCAAGGGATTTCCAAGCTAGGTAATGGTATTTTGCAGTATCTACAATGACACCATCTAAATCAAATATAAATCCTTTTTTATTCATTATTATGTTATGATTCTTCAGTTTGGTAACTAATAGCGTTTTTGTCTGTGATCAGGAAATTACATAGTCCAGCAATAATTAGGCTAATTCCAGCAAGAATCATGGCATTAATGGCTCCTTCTCCAAATAACCCTGAGATAAATACAATTCCTCCTAAAGCAGCAATGATTTGAGGAATTACAATGAACATATTGAAAATTCCCATAATCACACCCATCTTCTTAGGATCAACCGAACTGGATAGCATAGCATAAGGCATTGATAAAATACTTCCCCAAGCAAACCCAATAAGCGTAAAGCTAATGTGTAAGTAGTCTGGAGAAGGAATAAAGTACATCATTATAAATCCAATTCCTCCTAAGATAAGAGATCCCATGTGTACAAACTTTCTGTTGATTCTTCTTTTTGAAGTATAGAATACAAGTATTAGAGCAAATGCCATAGATGATAATCCATAAGTTCCCATATAAGAACCTACAGCATTAGAAGATTTTTGAAATTTATGATTGCTTACCCAATACCATACTTTTTGATCTTGAAAAGAATTTGCTTTATTTTTTAGATATACTAGTTTTTCAGATTCATTTTTTAATGAAGAATAGGTTGTTAAAATTTCTTTTGAAATGGAAGCATCAGCAATTAATGTATCCTTAATTGCATTTTTAACAAATAGGCTATCTTTTGCTGCTAAAGCTAAGAATTCGATTTTATTTTCATTTTTGAATCTATCTGTTTTTTCTGCCTTCGCGTACAAGTCCTGTGTTGGATTTGGTGTATTGAATACATGTTCTGTTAAAGCAGGATTAGACATACTCCACATGGTGAAAAATGCAAACCAACTAAAAAATTGAATGACACCTAAACGTTTCATTGTTTTTGGCATACTACCAATATTTTCAATAATATCTGGAATAAATCTGTTTTTTTGCTTCTTCTCTCTTTCAAATTCTTCCATATCTTCAGGAGGATATTCTGAAGTAGTAAAAATTGTGTAGAGAATGCTTACTAGGAAAACAAATGCACCAATAGAGAATGCTACTTTTACAGACATTGGAACTACACCGCTTGCAGCAGCATCACTAATACCAAGATTAGAAATGATATTAGGTAAATTACTTGCAACCCAAGTACCAATACCAATAATTAATGTTTGTACTACAAAACCATAAGATCGTTGAGATTTTGGAAGCTTATCGGCAACTAATGCTCTGAAAGGCTCCATTGAAACATTTATAGATGCATCAAGTATCCATAAAAAACCAGCTGCTATCCATAAAGCTGAAGAGTAAGGCACAAAAAATAGTGCTAGTGAACTCAGAATTGCCCCAATGAGAAAATATGGTCTTCGTCTACCTAGACGAGGATGCCATGTACGGTCACTTAAGTATCCAATAATTGGTTGGACTAACAAACCTGTTAGAGGAGCAGCAATCCATAACATTGGAATGTCATCTTTAGAAGCACCAAGAGTTTGAAATATTCTAGACATGAATCCACCTTGCAAGGCAAATCCGAACTGTATTCCTAAGAAACCGAAACTCATATTCCATATTTCCCAGAAACTTAATCTACGCTTTTCCATTATCGTAATGTATTAGTTAGTAACTATGTACGATAAGCGTTTAAACTTATCAAAACTTACTTTTTGGGTGAGAGATAAAAATATAAGTCCTGATATTTATGGTGTAAATATAGTTGTTTTTTTTAAACAGCCACTATGAAATTGCAATTCTAGACTAGAATTCTGTCAAAATTTAACAATTTGATGACTGAAAATCAATTTATTATCGTGTGGTGTCACGTTCTATAAGTGTTGTATTGATGACTTGTGTTTGATACTCTTCTTCGTCTACAAGCTCTTCTAATTTATCAATTAGCATGGTTGCAGATTTTTCGCCCATTTCAACAGCATGTTGGCTAATTGTGCTCAACGAAGGAATGGCGTGCTTGGATAAAACACCATCTGTAAAGGCAATAATAGAAATATCTTCAGGGATTTTATATCCTTTGTTGATTGCTATTTTCATGGCAGTGATAGCGTACAATTCATTTACAGCAAAAATTCCGTCGATCGCTTTTTCTTTCTCCAATAATGCTGAAATCTCCTTTTCTAAAGTTTCAATCTCTACTTCTTTGTCTTTATTTTCTTCAACCTTAATAATGAGAGATGCTTTGGGTTCTATTTTATGCTCTTCTAATGCTTCTAAATACCCTTGAGTTCTTAGTTTGCCTACATTTACATAATCTTTCGTAGTAATTAAGGCTATGTTTTCACAACCACTTTCTATCAATTTGGCAACAGCCTTTTTAGAACCCAGTTTGTCATCCACAACCACTTTGTCACAAGCAATCTCATTTACAACTCTATCAAACATTACAATTGGCATTCCTTGATTAATGGTTTCATAGAAATGGTGATAATCTTGAAGTAACAGGGTTTCTTTAGCGACTGAGAGAATAAAACCGTCAATACTTCCATTGGCAAGCATTTCAATATTAATAACTTCTTTATCAAAAGATTCGTTCGATAATCCGATAATTACATTGTATCCTCTGTTATTGGCTTCTTTCTCAATTCCGCTAATCACTTTCGAGAAAAAATGATGTACAATTTCAGGAATAATAACACCAATAGTTTTGGTACGTTTATTTTTTAAACTTAGGGCAATATTATTTGGTCTATAATTATAGAGTTTGGCGAATGCTTGAACCTTACTTCTGGTGTCTAAACTAATTTCTTTACTGTTTCTTAATGCTTTTGAAACAGTTGATACTGAAACGTCTAATTCTTTGGCTATTTGTTTGAGTGTTACTTTTCGTTTCATAGGGATAGATTACAAGATCAATAATTAAAGCTCTATATTTTTATTTTTTTGTTAAAAATACACTGTTTTTAATTAGAAAAACCCAATGATCATAAAAGTTTTCAACACGAAAACGTTTGAGTAAGACCAAAAGCGATGCCTCAATTTTGATTTACTCAAAATTTACATAGTTTTAACATCGAGAGGTAAAAATATAATAGTATTTAAACAAAAATATCACGGATTTTATCAAAAAATAATTCGGAAAAAAATTAAAAAAGACGTGATTATTTTATGATTATTTTGAAAATAAAAAAACTAAACAAATGAAGAAAATGCAAAAATTTATTTTGTTTTTGGCTTTTTTGATTCCCATTGGAATGCTTGCCCAAACAAAAGTGACAGGTGTTGTTACTGAGCAGTCTACAGGAACTCCATTATTAGGAGTAAATGTGGTAATTAAAGGAACAGCTACTGGAACCACAACGGATTTTGATGGTAAGTATCAAATTAACGCTGCGAATGGTCAAACCATCGTATTTACGTATGTAGGTTACAAAATCCAAGAAATAGCATATACAGGACAAGCTACTGTCAATGTAGCTTTGGAAGAAGATGCTTCCAAACTAGATGAAGTTGTCATAGTTGGATATGGTTCTGCAGAGAAGAAAGATGTAACTGGGGCTGTTGAATCGGTATCTTCAGACAATTTTAATGGAGGAGCTATTGTTTCACCAGAACAGTTAATCGCAGGTAAAACCGCAGGAGTTCAAGTAACACCGCCAAGCGGAGCGCCAGGGACAGGTGCTGCTATTAAAATTAGAGGTGGAGTTTCTTCTTTATCAGCAAGTTCTGCACCACTTATTGTTGTGGATGGAGTTCCATTAGATCAAGGAAGTGCAGGACTTAACTATATTAATGCAAACGATATTGCATCGTTCACAGTATTAAAAGATGCGTCTGCCGCTTCTATCTACGGATCGAGAGCAACAGGTGGTGTTATCTTAATTACGACAAAAACTGGAAAATCAGGACAACCAGTAAATGTTAGTGTAAATCACTTCACTTCTGTTGGGAACAACGTAAACGAAGTTGATGTATTATCATCATCACAGTTTAGAGAATTGATTTTAGCCAACGGAAATACAAATCAAATTGCTCAATTAGGAAATACAAGTACAGATTGGCAAGACCAAATTTACAGAGGATCATTAACAACAGATACAAATGTTACTGTTTCTGGTGGATTTGACAATTCTAACTATAGAGCTTCTATTGGTTTTGTAAATCAAGAAGGAACATTAAGACATTCTAAAGTGGAGCGTTGGACAGGTTCTGTAAAGTTTGTACAACGATTATTAGAAGATGACCTTAGTATTGAAGCAAATGTGTTAGGAGCATTGTTAGATGATAACTTTGGAAATAATGGTGCTATTGGAGCAGCCGTTTCTTTTGATCCAACACAGTCTGTATTTGATCCAAATAGTCCTTTTGGTGGCTATACTGAAAATGTGAACAACGATGGTTCTATCAATACAATTGCAGTCCGTAACCCAGTTGGTTTACAAGAATTATACAGCAATACAGCAGATACAAAAAGAAGTACAGGAAGTTTAAAAATAGATTATACACTACCATTCTTTAGAGATTTAAAAGTAACTGTTAAAGGAGGTTATGATTACAATGAAGTAAATGGAAGATTAAATATTCCAGGAGTTGCAGCGTCTAACTTCAACGATCAAGGATTATTTGGAACGTACAATACATTAAATAGAACAAGATTATTAGATGTATACGGACTCTATAAAAAAGAGATTGAGAGTATAAAAAGTACTATTGATGTAACAGTTGGTCACTCATTCCAAAGTTTTTACAGATCGAATCGATTCCAAAATGTGACTGGATTAGATGAGGTTACAGGAAATATATTTAAAACAGAAAACGCTTTAGAGTCTTATTTCGGAAGATTAAACTTTGCATACGATAATAAATACTTAGTTACCTTCAACTTAAGAAATGATAGTTCATCACGTTTAAATCCAGATGATCGTTCAGATTTCTTTGGAGGACTTTCTTTAGGATGGAATATTATTGATGAAAACTTCATGAAAGATTCAAAAGTATTCTCTCAATTAAAGTTAAGAGCTGGATACGGAGAAACAGGTCAGCAAGAATTTGGACAAGACTACGGATACATTCCACGTTATACAACTGGTGATGGACAAGTACAATACCAATTTGGATACAATGCAGACGGAACACCACGTTTTGTAACAACACTTCGTCCAGAAGAATATGATGAAAACTTACGTTGGGAACGTTCAAAAACAATCAACCTTGGTTTAGATTTCGGATTTTTCAACGATCGTTTAACAGGTTCTGTAGAAGTATATGAGCGTAAAGTAGAAGACTTAATCAACTTTATTCCTGTACCAGCTGGAACTAACTTATCAAACGCATTATTTACAAACGTTGGTAATTTAGAAAACAGAGGATTGGAAATTAACTTGAATGCAGGAATAGTTGAAAATGATAATTTCTCTTGGAATACAAACTTCAATATATCATTCTTTGATAACGAAATCACAAAATTATTCTTAACAGACGATCCAACATCTCCAGGAACATTAACTGGGGGAATTGCAGGTGGAGTTGGAAATACTATCCAAATCAACTCTGTAGGTTTTGAGGCAAACTCTTTTTATGTATTCAAACAAATCTATGATCCAAACGGAGCGCCAATTGAAGGAGCGTATGTAGATATTAACGGAGATGGTGTTGTAGATACAAATGACAGATACAGATATAAGAGTCCAAACCCAGATGCAGTCATCGGTTTCAACTCTAACATGCAATATGGAAACTTCGACTTTAGCTTTACAATGAGAGCTAGTTTAGGAAACTTTGCATACAATAACGTAGCTTCTAGTACTGGAAATACACAAGCTCTATTTGGAGCAAATACGATTAACAATGTAAATGCATCGATTTTAGATACAGGTTTCCAAAATCAGCAATTATTCTCTGATTACTATGTGCAAGATGCTTCTTTCTTAAAGTTAGACAACTTAACGATTGGTTATAGCTTCGACAATCTTTTCAATAAAGATATTCGTATGAGGTTATACGCGACAGGACAAAACTTATTTGTAATTACAGATTACGACGGATTAGATCCTGAAATCAATGGAGGAATTGATAACAATTTCTACCCAAGATCAAGAAACATATTAATGGGACTTAATTTGAACTTATAAAAGTATACCAAATACACACAATGATGAAAACACTAAGAAAACAATCAAATCGTATAGGTATTGTACTATTATTACTTGTAGCTAGCTTTGGATTCACATCTTGTGAAGATCAGTTAGACTTAGAGCCAATAGTAGAGCAGTCAGCAGCAGATGTATTCGATGATCCTGCGGCTTACGAACAATTTCTTGCAAGAATTTATGCAGGTTTCGTAGTTAGTGGACAGCAAGGTCCAGCAGGTAATCCTGATATTACAGGAATTGATGAAGGATTTTCAAACTATTTGAGACAGTACTGGAAACATCAACAATTAACTACTGATGAAGCTTTAATTGCTTGGAACGATGGTACAATTCATGACCTTAACTGGCAAGTATGGACGCCAGCAAACGAATTTATCACAGCGATGTATAACAGAATTTATTTCCAGATTTCAATCTCAAATGAATTCTTAAGAGCAACAGCAGATGTTCCAGAATCAGAATTTTTACCAGCAGCGTACAAAGCTGAGGTTCGTTTCTTGAGAGCATTGAGCTACTGGCATGCTATTGATATGTTTGGAAACGTTCCTTTTGTAACAGAAGCAGATCCTATCGGTGCATTTTTACCAGTACAAGGAAGCAGACAAGAAGTATTTGACTTTATTGTTTCTGAATTAACGTCGATTGAACCAATTATGATTGGAGCACGTCAAAATGTATACGGAAGAGCAGACAAAGCTGCTGTTTGGATGTTATTGGCAAAATTACACTTAAACGCAGAAGTATACACAGGAACAGATCAAAGTGCACAAGCAATTCCTTACTTAGAAAATATTATTGGAGCTGGATATTCACTTCACACAGATTATGACGAATTATTCTTAGCTGATAATGATACAAATGGAGCACAAAACGAAATGATTTTCTCTTTCAATTCTGATGGATTGAATACACAAGGTTTTGGGGCGATGACTTTCTTAGTACACGCACCAGTTGGAGGAAATATGAGTGCAGCAGACTTCGGTATCAACGGAGGTTGGGGCGGAATTAGAACTACGAAAGCATTCGTAAATAAATTCTCAGCTTCAGAATTATTAACAGACGATAGAGCTAACTTCTTTACTGATGGACAAGAATTAGAGATTGCCGATGTATTTAACTTTAACGATGGATATGCAGTAGAAAAATTCAAAAACGTTACGAGTATGGGAGTTCCTGGATCAGATAGTTCTGGTGACTTTATCGACACGGATTTCCCAGTATTCCGTTTGGCAGATGTGTATTTAATGTATGCTGAAGCAGTAAAAAGAAGTGGATCAGGTGATCAAGGATTAGCAGTTCAGTACGTAAACTTAGTAAGACAACGTTCAAATGCAAGTCCAATCGGAGGTTTCTCAGACATTACAGATGAGTTCTTATTATCAGAGCGTTCAAAAGAATTGCACTGGGAAGGACATAGAAGAACAGATTTAATTCGTTTCGGACAATTCTCAGATCAAGGTGTATGGCCATGGAAAGGAAATGTAGAAAGTGGAACTACTACAGAAGCATTTAGAGACTTATTCCCAATTCCATCTACAGATATTACCGCAAACCCTAATTTAACTCAAAACCCAGGTTACTAAAAAAAAAATACAAATGAAAAAATTAAACAAAATAACAGGAAGCTTTTTAGCAATCGTTGCCTTTGTTGGATTCAATGCATGTAGTGATGATGATAACTTAATCATTGCTTCTCCACAAGGCGGACCAGAATTAGTTACACCAGCATCAGGAACAGCTATTGTTTTAAGTGCTGCCAACGAACAAAACGTAGCCACTACACTTGTTTGGAATGATGCAGATTACGACGCACAAACATCTATCACGTATGATGTAGAAATTGCCTTAGGAGGAACAGATTTTGCAACACCAATTGCAGGTGGATCTACAAATGAAAGATTTATCTCTTGGACAAACCAACAATTAAACGACGTAGCAATTGCTGCAGGTTTAAGTCCGTTTGTTGCAGGTGATTTAGATATTCGTGTAATTTCTTCTATAGGAACCCAAGATGCGCAACAACAAACTTCAGGAACATTAACATTAAATGTTACTCCATACACAACTTCATTGCCAATGATTGCAGTACCAGGAGATCACCAAGGATGGGATCCAGGAACAGCACCAAGATTAGCTTCTTCTGAATTTGGAGCTTCTGACTATGAAGGATATGTTTGGTTAAACAACGAATATAAATTTGTAGCACCAGATGATACAGGAAACTTTGCTTGGGGAAATACAGATTGGGGAGATGATGGAAGTTTCTCAGGAATCTTAACAGAAGATGGAGAATCTAATGTACAAACAACTCCAGGATACTACTATTTACAAGTAGATACTGAAAACTTAACATATAGCGCAGCGCAGTATACAAACTGGGGATTGATTGGATCAGGAACACCAACAGGTTGGGACAGTGATAATGACATGACGTATGATCCAGAAACACAAACATTCTCAATTACAATCGATTTAACAGCTGACGAAATTAAGTTTAGAGCAAATGATGGTTGGGATTGGAATTATGGAGATACAGGAGCTGATGGACGCTTAAACAATGGAGGAGACAACATTGCAGTGCCAGCAGCAGGAAACTATACAGTGGTATTAGACTTGAGTAATCCAAGAGAATATACATACTCACTGACACTTAACTAATAACGATTATTCAAAAAGGCTGTAATACATATCATTACAGCCTTTTTTATCTTAATTAACCAAGCTTTCAATAAAAAGCTATGAAAATGTCATGGCGTGTTAGCATCGCACGACAAGTTCAATAAGAAAAAAGAGAAATAGATGAAGAAAAAACTACACATACTCTGTTTATTGTTTGCGAGTATTGCATTTGGTCAGGTGACGATTACACCAACACCTTTTGAGGTAAATCAATCAATTACAATTACAGTAGATATCAACAGTACAGATACGGACTGCGACGGAATTAATAGTCCAAACAAAGTATACATGCACTCAGGCATTGGAACTAATGCAAATCCTTGGACCTATGTTATTGGAAATTGGGGACAAGACGACGGTGTTGGAGAAATGACCGATATGGGCGGCGGATTATGGCAAATTACTATTGTACCAGAAACCTATTATGGACTAACATCAGCACAAGCAGCAACGATTACCAAAATGGGAATGGTGTTTAGAAATGAAAATGGAGGACAAGAGCTTAAGGCTACAGGTTGTACCGACTTTTTCTTTGATGTTGGAGCGTTTCAATCAACATTAGTAACACCAAATGACGGAAGTACTTCTATCTTGGCATCAGGTTCAAACCTTGCTATTACTGCAAACAATACAGGTGGAACAGCAACGTATGTTTTAAAGGCAAATGGCACAACAATAAACACGAATATGGGAAATTCATATTCGTATACAGATACAAATATCACTGAGAACAAAAGCTATGCTCTAGAAGTTACTTTAGGAGGAACAACCATTACCAAAACGTTCAACGTAATTATCAATCCTGGAACGGTAATAGAATCTTCACCTGCTGGATTAGAAGATGGAATTAATTACGACGCAGATACATCAAAGGCGACATTGGTATTAGATGCACCAAACAAAGACTTTGTATACATTGCAGGAAGCTTTAATAATTGGCAGCCTGATGGAAACTATGCAATGAAAAAAGATGGAACAACTGGAAAATTCTGGTTAGAGCTTACAGGATTAACGCCTGGACAAAACTATACCTATCAATATTGGGTGATTGATGAAACACCAATCGCTAATTCACCAGCATTAGTAAAAACTGCTGATCCATATTCAACATTAGTGTTATCGCCTTTTGACGATCCATTTATTCCAGCAAGTACATATCCAAATCTCCCAACATATCCTGTAGGACAAGAACGTGAAGTAACGGTATTGCAAACTGGTCAAACACCATACAACTGGCAAGTGCAGAACTTTACAAAGCCTAAAAAAGAAGATTTAATTGTATATGAAGTATTGATTCGTGATTTTGATACGGATAGAAACTATCAAAACTTAATTGATCGTATTGATTACTTTAAAAACTTAAACGTAAATGCAATTCAGTTAATGCCAATCATGGAATTTGAAGGTAACGAAAGTTGGGGATACAATACATCTTTCCATTTAGCTTTAGATAAGTATTATGGAACCGCAGATAAGTTCAAAGAATTCGTAGACTTATGCCATCAAAATGGAATTGCGGTGATTTTAGATGTAGCATTAAACCATGCATTTGGAAGAAACCCGATGGTGCGTATGTGGATGAACGATCCAGATAATGATGGTTGGGGAGAACCAAGTTCTGAAAATCCATACTTTAACCAAGTCGCAACGCATAGTTACAGTGTCGGTTCTGATTTTAATCACCAACAAACAAGAACACAATATTACACAGAACGTGTAGTAAAACACTGGATAGAAGAGTATAAAATTGATGGTTTCCGTTGGGATTTAACCAAAGGATTCACACAAGAATGTACAGCAAGTGATGAAGGTTGTACAAACGGTTACAGAAACGATAGAGTTGCTATTTTAAAGCAATATGCTGATTATTCTTGGAGCTTGGACGATGATCATTACGTAATCTTTGAACATTTAGGACAAGACAACGAAGAGAAAGAATGGGCAGATTACCGCTTAGGCGAAGGAAAAGGTATTATGATGTGGGGAAAAATGACCGATCAATACAATCAATTAACGATGGGATTTGCTTCCAATGCAGATATTACTCGAATGGGACATGTAAGTAGAGGCTTCAACGGACCAAGATTGATAGGATACGCAGAAAGTCATGATGAAGAACGTTTAATGTATAAAAACTTGCAGTTTGGAAATACAGCATTGGCAACGCATAATGTACAAGACTTAAACACGGCATTGTCTAGAATGTCTGCCTTAGGAGCAGCTTCGTTGACAATTCCTGGTCCAAAAATGATTTGGCATTTTGGTGCTTTAGGAATGGAAAATTCAATCTTTACCTGTGGAAATGGAAGTGTAAACACACCAAGTGATCCAGCGCCAGGCGATTGTAAATTGGATACTAAACCACAACCGCAATGGGCCAACAATTGGTTAGCTGATGCAAATAGGGCTAAAATATATAATGATTGGGCACGTATCATAGATCTTAAAGTACAAGAACCTGTATTTGAAGGAAACTATGCAATTAGTCCGTATATCAACGATATTAGACAGCGTATTTACATTTGGGATGATGCCATTCCTGCATCAGAATTAAAGAATATTGTGATTTTATGTAACTTTTCGGTGGCTGATTTAACGATTGTTCCAGATTTCCCATACACAGGAACTTGGTATGATTTAATGGATGATACAGGCGCAACAAGCATCAATGTAACCAATACAGCAGATCCGATTGCAATTCCTGCGGGACAATTTAGAATCTTTGGAAATCAGCAATCAGTTTTAAGTACAGAAGAATTCCAAAATACATCAAATACGCTTTCTTTATATCCAAATCCTGCTTCTGATAGTTTCAAACTAGACAAACGTGTAGAAGAAGTACATATTTATGATATTACAGGAAAACAAATCAAAACATTCCAAGGCGGTTTTACAGCAGGGCATACTTTTGATGTTTCAGAATTGACAAGAGCATTATATCTAGTAAAAGTCGTTTCTGATAAAGGAACAACTACAAAAAGATTATTGATAGAATAACATTTTTTTCTAATAAATGAATCAGCTATATATCGTTATTTGACTAAACTTGTTCGTAGCTAGTGTTGTTATAATTAAAAATATAGAAGAAAATGTTTAAAAAAGGTCGCTAGAAATAGCGACCTTTTTGTGTAGTTATCATTTGATAACACGTTGTTATAGTTGACTGATATTATTTCATCGCTTTTTCTTTTTTTGGCACTTCAATTATTGATGGTTTTTGCTTTTTAGCCATTCCAAACATAAAACTATAATCAGAAGCGTATTCTTTACCTTCTGGAGTTCTAGAGCTAACTCCGGCATTAATATGGCAATCCAAACATGAAATTTTCTGTATGTACGTTTCCATGGTTACATTCGTCATAATAACTGGTGTCTGCCCACCATTTTGTAGTGGTGTATATATATTATTATCGCTATCAGCTACCGCACTAGATGGCCATTGGCTATCTACTAAATGATAGTATTGAAATACACTATCAGGATTTAATTTGGCAATTTTCTCTTTCACAAACGTATTCAACACTTTTGCGTCCAATCCTATACCTGCTTCATGTTCTTTAATTACTTGGACAGGTTTTGTTATTGGGTCTTTTCCAACTTTAGGAGTTTGATTTACTGGATCGTTATATTTCTCTGGATTGTACAATAACCAATCTACATCAGATTCTTTTACATTGGTTTCTGGTGCCAAATCTACATGTTCAAAAGTTGCCCAGTGAAATTGTGGCATCGTTGGTGTTTTTTGAATAATGTGTAATCCTACCAAACCTAATTTTGTTTCTTTAAAGTCAGTCATTGTAACATCTTTTCTGCTTTTCACCACAACATTTTGAGGCACCAATGCGGTAATAATTTTATAACGACTTTTCAACTTATTATAGTCTGCTTCTGGAATTACACGCCAAGCAGCTTTAATTTCAATAGAACCATTTGGCAACCATATTCCTGTTTCTTTTGCAAATTGCTGTTGTGCGATTGAATCATACAATTTATTTGAAACGATATAATCAAACTCAGTATAATTTGTTTTGATTTCATACCAGATTAAATTTCCGTTTTGATCGGTTAGCCATGATGTTCCTCCTGAAGCTTGAAACAACTGATCAACAACTTCCGCATCATCATCAAACTTACTAAAGTCTGCGAACGATCTAGCAGATTTATTATCTGTAGAAGTTGTGTCCATTAATTGGTTTAAATTATTTCCCCATCGTGTTGGAGCTTGATCCGTAAAAATACTTTCAGCACTTTTATAAGTACCCAATGCCATTGGTGTTAAATCGCCAGGTTTTCCCCAATCTTTCACACTTTTTGATCTATCAGGTTGTCCAGCTTCTACAGGACTAGAAGGCCATGTTAATGCAATGAACGATTGCCAAGCAAAGGTATTGGCACATTGCTGATTCAATATTTTTACATCTGTTGGATTGTTTGGTAAAAAAACTAAGGTATCACATCCTACACCGCAAGCATTTGCAGCAGACATATCTACGTAGTTAGCCTTTTTATTATTCTTGCAGCCAATAACCATAAGGATTGCTACAACTGTGATAAAACTTATAATTTTTGTTTTCATTGTATAATTTTTAAATGGTTATTATTTTTCTAGTGCATTCGCAGAAACAACTTCAATCATGTGTGGAACTGCCAAGCCAAAGCCTTTATTTGTTACTAAAATACTGTATTGTCCAACAGGTAAATCAGTAGGAACTTTTACACTGATATTAAACGTGTATTCTTCGTTTTTGGTAAGCGTAGCATAAGCTGCATCATTTCCAACATAGTTTGCTGTGACCTCAATATTAGTATCTGGAAAGCTGATATTGAAGTTTTCAGATTTAAATTTATTTGAAGGAATTCCGTTTCCATATTTATCAACCACATTACTAATTACAACCGCAAGATTGTCTACAGTACTTCCTTGTGCAACTTGTGTAATATTGCTCGTAACATTCGAAAATACATTTAGTTTATTGTAGTTGTCAATACTTGTTTCTAAAATATTAGCATCCACAAAATAATCTACACCTACAATTCCATTATCGGCAGTACAGTCAAGCTCTTGTGCTTTTGTTTTTGCAGAAGCTGGTTTTCCTGCTGCAGCCAGTTGTACTTTGATGGTTTCCATTACCTGTGAACCGTATTTTACATTCTTCCCAAACACTTTAAAATCTTCCAAAGTGATGCTTTTGTCCCAACTATCTGGAACTTCCATGATCATGTGTAAAATCATATTGTTTGGATAGCTAAGTTGGTCTGGCTTGTTATGAACTTCACCACGTACAAATTTGAAACAGTCTTGAATTTTAGCCCCTTCAGGAGCATTATCTGGAAGTTCAAAATATTGATATAATGGTTCTTGTAAATACAGTCCAACAGGATTCAACAACGTTACTTCCAAACCTTCTTGCACTGCTTGATACACATTTTGTCCAATATGCGGATCGCTATGTCTAAAGCGTCTTCCAAATTTACTACAGCAAATTAGCGTATTGGCATCTGCATTTTCTTCTGTATTATAGCTTCGTAATACAGCACCGCCACCAGCCAATACAATTTCTGCACTCAATTCGTTTGGCGGACTTGTTAAATGCATAGCGCCACCACTAGTTTCGGACATTTCAGTACCGCTGTTCCATTTGTTAATTGGATTGTATGCAGGCAATTGTGTCGTTCTGTCAATTACAGCATTTCCTTTAGCATCTGTTAGGTATAAATCTTCTAACTGAATATTAGGGTTCTTTAATGTTTTTTGATAGATATCTAATACTTTATTTGGGTCAACTTTCCACATTGTCCAATAGTACTCTGGATTTTCACAGGTAAAATGAAGTCTGGTAATTTTTTTTGAGGAATTTCGTTTGATGCCCATTTCACAATATTCATCGAGCCAACCTCTTGGTCCAAGTGGATCAAATAGTTTTAGATTGTCAGGATTTGGATTGCAAGGACTTTTAGGAATATATACGATACTGTCTTTGTATTCAGCTTGATACGCTACAGGTCCAATATCTACCATTTTATACATTCTATTGGTTCCTTTCACAAATCCGTAGGTGTCAATAAATTTCTGTTTTAAATAGTATAAAACTCTTCCCGGAAAGGCTTCCCAACGCACTGGAATTTGAGCGGCATCTTTAAAGAAATCAGGATATTCTTTTGGATCCACATAGGTTTTTCCTGGAACAGTATAGTCATATCCACCACTTAAATTATAGTTAGCAGAAGTTACCGTATATCGGTGTACATACTTATCCCAAGCATCCGCAAAAGCAGCTCTTTTTTCAGGATCTTGAAAATCTTTGTTTCCTTGATACGCTGGTGTATCAAATATAAAATTACTGCTATTTGATGTTGATCCAGCCATGTTCATTAGAAGCACGCCAAAAACAGCCAATAGTAGTACAATTGCAATTAGTCTTTTCATTTTAAGGGTTATTAAGGTTAGTTATATGCGAATACCTTTTTGTAGCACGTTCGTAAATATGCCATAAAAAATCAAATTCTGTAAGCGTAAAAACCGTTGAATTTTAAAAATAGGTAGTTATACTCGAACGTATGGTGTAGAAAAGGTCACTTTTACCGAACGGATAAAAGTGTAGTATGGAAAAAATAGTTTGCTTTGAATGTCTTTGCGAAAGCGTAAAAAATAATATAATTACTTATTCTTTAGTTCCATATGCAAAATTGGATAAGGCTTTCCAGAAGCGTCTACTTCAGAACGATTGACCACATGAAAACCAAAGTGTTTATAAAAACCAAGTGCTTGCTCGTTTTGTTCATTCACATCCACCTTGGTGACTTGCATATTTTTCAGCGCGAAGTTAAGCAGTGATTTTCCGATGCTTTTTCCTCTGTAATCAGGATGAATGAATAACATTTCCAAATTGTGCGCTGCAACTCCTAGAAAACCTATGATTTTTTTTCATTTCGGATACAAAGTATATCTACAGCATCTAAATAGATATTGAGAATACGCGGTTTGAAATATTGGATATCTTCTTCTTTGAGGAAATGGTGCGTGGCTCTAACAGAAGCTTCCCAAACCGCAACAACTTCTTGGTATTCTGATTTGTGAATGCTGTCTATTGTATGATTCATTTTTAACTAAAATTAGTGTTAAGTGCTTGTAAGTAGTCTTTTCTAATTTTTATTTCTGTTAACCTTTCTTCGGGTACATCTTCATAGGTTTTGAAAAATTCTTCAGCAATGTGTAATGACTGAATTGCTTTTTCTTTTTTATTTGCTAGGATATAAGCGTCAAAGATTTTTGAAATACTTCCAAATTTTTGGTGTTTTAGTAGATAGTCTGCTGCACTTTCCCAATTGGCGACTTCATTGAGTAACGGAACTCCAATATTCAAGATATTTTTGGTCAAGTCATTCATGAGTTTGACATTGTCAAATTGTGTTAAGTCATATTTTGTGCCACTTCTATATTTTGATTTCCAGGTTTCAATATGATTGTCGTACCAGGCGTCAATAATCTCATTTATAGGTTTTATTCCATAGGTTTTTTCATGCCATTTCACATAAAAATTAGAATTTACAGATAGAATTGCCCAAAAACAAACGACTGTATTTCCAAAATTTCGATCGCTTTTTGAAATGTGTATTTCCTGAGTAAAATTCCCAATTTTTCGTTTTAATGTCAATTTAGATTTTAGCAATTTAAACCCAATTTTAGATAATTCAGGTGCTACATATTCCTCCATCAATTTTCGAATTCGATCGCCTGGTGGTAAGTCCGAGTATTTGAATTTTTTTCTTTTGAACATTGCTAAAATTTTGATAATTAATTTTTTAGGAGTGCGTGCAATCTTTTTAAAGCTGTTAGTTTTGCTTTAAACTCATATTTCCCTTTCTCAACTTTTATTTTTTCAAGAATTTCAATTGCAGCTACATTTCCAAATTGACCCAAAGCTGCTATTGCATGTCCTTTTAGTTGATCGTCGCTTAGACAGTCAATTAAAACCTTATAAGCCTCTTTATCTTTTGAGCGCCCTAGTATTGATAAGAGCATTTGTCATGCATTGCCAAGATGGGATCTTTTGGTAAGATGGATAATCTTCTCATAGCTAGATGTATCATCTATGACATGAAGCGCATTACCCACTGTCCAAAGTTGCAATTCTGTCATTTGTGGATCATCAAATAAATCTAGAAGAGGTTTTGTGGCAGTGTACAGTCCTTTTTCAGAGAGCGCTCTGATAATCATATCTTTATTTTTAACTGCTACACGACTCAGATATTTGACCAAAATATTTACATAAGGTTTGGCTGAGAAAGGACCATTAACCAAAGCTTCCAATGGCGTTAGTTTTTGACATAGATGCTGATAATTGTTTGGTGCTCCAGCTGCTGCTAACTCTCTATTTAGATTTTCTATTTCAATTTTTAGTATTAAACACAACAAAACCTAAATTACATATTTATAACTTAGGTTTTGTATTGTTGTGCTTTTGTTTTTTTACTTCTTTATTCTAGGTGCTCCAATGTTTTTTAATTGACCTTCTAAAGGAGTCATTGCATCTTTAACTTCCTGTAGTTTTGTAGCCATTTGATTGAAGAGCTTAGTAGCATTGTCTAAATACTTTAGGTGTGCTTTTGTAGGTCCGTATGTTGTACCAGCACTTGCAGCCCACATATAATCTCTGATGGTTGGATATTCATCTTTTTCACCTACTTCTCCACGTACTTTACTTCCGTTAAATTGCTGATCTATATCTAAAATTTGATCTCTTAATGTAAGTAATTTGGTATGAAGATTTTCATTGCTTTTCGGTGCTCTGTCATATGCTTTAAGCATGACATTAATAGCGTTTTTGGTATCTCTTACATCTGTTCCTAAATCACTTACTTTTGTTGATAAATCTGCAATAGTTTTCCAGTGCGCTACTACTTTATCAGGCGAACTTCCGTTTAATGCGCCTTTATTAGATGCTTTTACGGCAAACGAAACCTTTTCTCCAAGACTTGTGTATTTCCCTTCAATTTGCTTGAAAAGCTGAGCACTATAGCTTCCTGGTGCTGACATATATCCGCTACCGTTTCTGTTTATGTTATTTGTAGAAATAGTGTTGGTAGGTTCTGTGGAAAGATTCCAACTGATTCGGTGCATTCCTTTGGCATTTTTTGCTTTAATTCTTTTAAGAATGTTACCATTTGCATCGGAAATAAACAACCATACTTGCGGTTTTAGTTCCTTTTGTTCTGCTTCTAATACAGACCATTCTGGAACACCGACAGTTCCTTTGTTTTTCTCAGTTTCACTTTCTTGCTTTTTACGCTGCGCTACTTTTGATTTGTAACTATCTTTAAGATAATACGTAAACTCAACACCATATGGAGGATTGTCAGCTACAAAGAAGTTGTCACCTTGTGTTGCTTTTTTGGCTCTTCCTAAAATTCTACGTTGCAAATACCACTTTCCATCTCTTGGTTTAAATAGTTTTGCTTCATTGTCAGTATTCATTGTGCGAAGCGCTGAATAATCGTCCAAAATGTAAATCCCTCTTCCAAATGTCCCTGCAACCAAGTCATTTTCTCTTTTCTGAATAGCCAAATCACGCACAGAGATATTTGGAATTCCACCTTTTAATTTTCCCCATGTTTTGGCTCCGTCAAGCGTAAAATATACACCATATTCAGTTCCTAAGAACATCAATTGAGAATTTTCATGATCTTGAACAATGCGCCATAATAAGGAACGATTAGGAAGGTTGTTCGCTATATTTTGCCAAGTCTTTCCTTTGTCTGAACTTTTGAATAGGTATGGTTGATAGTCACCGTATTTATGATTGTCAAATACAGCATACACAACATTTTCATCATATAAGTCTGCTTTAATATCATTGACAAAAGCGGTGTTTGGTAATCCGTTGATTTTTGAAAAATCTACTTTTCTCCAGTTAGCACCTCCATCTTCAGTGACTTGAATGATACCATCGTCAGTTCCAGCATAAATTAATCCTTCTTGCTTAGGTGATTCTGATAGAGATGTAATTGTACTGTAGCTAGACATGGCGTAAATATCCCATGCATTGTCCCATTTTTGTTTTTTTCCGTAAAAAGGCGTTTGAATACGTTCTATATTATTGGTTAAATCACCTGAAATTGCTTGCCAAGAATCTCCTCTATCATCCGATTTCCAAACGCGTTGAGAAGCATGATAAATTCGCTTAGGATTATGCGGACTTACCAAAATAGGAGCGTCCCAGTTGTAACGTTCTGTTTTCTCACCTAGGTCTGGTTGTGGTTTAATGTATACATTTTCACCTGTAATTCGATCGTGACGATTCAGGTTTCCTTGTTGCCACTGTGCATACACAATATTAGGATTTCCAGGCTCTGTGGCTGGTTGATGACCATCTCCGCCCAAAACAACAAACCAATCAGAATTGCGAATTCCACTAGTATTATCTGTTTGAGAAGGTCCACCTTGCGTGTTGTTGTCTTGCGTTCCTCCATACACATAGTAGAAAGGTTCAGCATCATCTACAGCTATTTTATAAAACTGTGTCACTGGTAAGTTGTCAATGAATTTCCAGTTTTTAGTCCTGTCGAAACTTTCATACAAACCACCATCACAACCTACTAAAATATAGTTAGGATCATCTTTTTTAAAAGCCACAGCATGATTGTCCACATGCTTTTCTGATTCATTCATTTGCGTAAAGGTTTTTCCTCCATCAAATGATTCTAACATATAGTTGTTCGCTAAATACAGGTGATCAAATTTATGTGGTGAAGCATATAATTCTTGATAGTAGTGCGGTCCTGTTCCACCAGAAACAGCATCACTCATTTTTTTCCATGACGTGCCTTTGTTTTCACTTTTGTATACACCACCTTTTCTTCTATCCAGTTCTATAGCAGCGTAGATGACATCAGGCTTTTGAGGAGAGATTGCCAAACCAATTTTACCCATATTGCTACCTGGTAAACCATTGGTTAACTTTGTCCAAGTTTCACCGCCATCTGTTGATCTGTGAATAGCTGTTCCAGGTCCTCCGCCTAAATATCCTGCCACTGTACGATGGCGTTGCCAAGTAGCGGCATATAATAAATCTGGATTTCTTGGATCAATCAACATGTCAGTAGCACCTACCCATTCAGCATCGCCAAGTGTTCGCTTCCACGTTTTTCCTCCATCAATTGATTTGTACACACCACGTTCACCGCCACTACTCCAAAGTGGTCCTTGTGAAGCAACCCACATGATGTTAGAGTCTGTTGGATGAATGATAATTTTTGATAGGTGTTCAGATTTTTTGAGTCCCATGTTTTTCCATGATTTCCCACCGTCTTCACTTTTGTAGATTCCGTCTCCATAACCAATATGTCTTCCACCAACATTTTCTCCTGTTCCGACCCATACAATTTCTGGATTTTGCGGATCTAATGTAATACAACCAATGGAATAACTTACTTGGCCATCAAACATAGATTTCCAAGTAGTTCCAGCGTTTTCGGTTTTCCAAACACCACCAGAGGCAACTGCTACATACCATAAGTTTTCATTCGTTGGATGAATTACAATGTCAGCAATTCTACCAGACATGAATGCTGGACCGATACTTCTGAATGTTAAGCCATTATAAATGGAACTTACATTGTCTTTTTTCTTGTCTTTTTCTTTGTTGTTTTTTTGTGCATAACTGTTCGATACGAACATAAGAAAGGCAAAAGTAAAAGTCAGAACTCTTGCCACCTTTTTGAGGTTGAGTAATTTAATCATTTTGGTTTTTTAGTTAGATAATCAAAATTTGAACAATATGACGCAAGTGTCACAATGTTTTTAATTTTCCTTTTTCAATACTTCATGGTTTGTTTCGAAGTAGTTGTCTCAAAATAAAAGAAATAAAAATAGATATATCACGATTTTAGGAATTTTAACATAGTGATCTCATTTAATGGTTTTTGGTAAATATCAAATCAATCATTACTAATAGAGCCAGGCATAACTATGGAAATTGAATTGAAGCATCAGTTTTGCTAGTACTTTGATAAGTTGTATAAAGTATTTATGATAATGCTCGAACAAATATTTCCTTTTCTTAGTTTACATTTTTCAAAGTCTCATCCAACCATTTAAAGAATTCTCGTTGCCAAACTAAGCTATTTTGTGCAGAAAGTACCCAGTGGTTTTCTTCTGGAAAATATAAAAGCCTTGATTTGACACCTCGTAGTTGAGCTGCTTGAAATGCTTCTAATCCTTGTCCGATCGGTACTCTAAAGTCTTTTCCTCCTTGAATAATCAAGATAGGCGTATCCCATTTGTCAACAAAATTGATCGGATTGAATTCCGCATACGACTTTTGAGCAGCTGTATTGGTTTTATCCCAATAATTTCCACCAAGATCCCAATTCACAAAGAATAATTCTTCCGTAGTTCCATACATAGATCGCCAATTGAAAATTCCATCATGAGAAATAAATGACTTAAATCTACCTTCATGTCTTGACGCCAAATAGAACACAGAGTATCCTCCATAACTAGCTCCAATACAACCCAATTTATTTTTATCTACATAAGATTCTTTGGCAATATCATCAATAGCAGCTAAGTAATCTTTCATATTCTGTCCACCATAATCTTTTGAAATTTGTTCATTCCATTCCACACCGTGACCAGGCATTCCTCTTCGGTTCGGAGCAACAATGATATAGCCATTGGCAGCCATTACTTGAAAGTTCCATCTAAAAGAATAAAACTGCGACAATGCTCCTTGTGGACCACCTTGACAATATAAAAGTGTGGGATACTTTTTCGTTGGATCAAAATCTGGTGGATAAATTACCCAAGTAACCATATCTTTTCCATCGGTAGTTTTTACAAATCGCTTCTCAATATTAGACATTTTGATGTCTTTATAAATATCATCATTTGCCTTGGATAATTGGTTCATGGCACCTGTTTTGAGATTTAGACTGTAAATCTCTGTCGCATGATTCATGTCACGTCTGTTCACAATTAACTGATTTCCACTTTGACCAATGATGCCATTTACATCAAATTGACCTTTAGAAATTTGCTTCGGTTTAGAAGGCTTTTTTTTCCCAGTTGGAACATCAATTTCAAAGGCATGAACTGTTCCGCCAATAGGCGCATTAAAATAAATTTTTGATCCGTCCTCACTCCAAATAAATCCATTAACAGTGCCATCCCAATTTTCGGTAAGATTTACATATCCTTCAGGCAACCTAACAATAATATCATTTTTATCAGATTCATATCCGTCTCTTTTCATTTGAAGCCAAGCAAGTGTACCTTTTGACGAAAAAGCAGGATGTGTATCGTAGCCTTTGTTTTTTTCGGTAAGATTGACGGTTTGTTTTGTGTCTAGGTCATATTCATAGATGTTCGTATTTGTACTAACAGCATATTCCGTACCTGCTAATTTTTTAGTAACGTATAACACTTTTTTTGAGTCAGGACTCCAAATATAGTCTTCATCACCGCCAAAAGGTTGCTGTGGACAATCATAAGGTTCTCCCTCCATCAAATCAATTCCTTCATCATTAGAATCAGTAGCAGATTGCAGGAATACATGGCTAAAAGCACCATCTTCCCACTTGTCCCAATGTCTATAGTTGAGTTGATTGTAAATGTAAACATTGGAGTTTGGAACATCTTCATAATGATCAGAGCCACTTACTTTTTGAAGTTTTACTTCTTTTGCGACTAATTTCCATTTTCCATCTGGTGATACATTTTTATCTTTTACTAAATCCCCAACTTCTTCAATGGTTTTGACAGCGCCTCCATTTACAGAAACTGTAAAAAATTTAGTGGAGCGTTCATTTGTCTTTAGATCAAAAGTTGATGTCTTATAGATTACTTGTTTTCCATCATCACTTAAACCCACAGCAGAAACTCTATTTAGTTGAATAAGTTGCTCTGGTGTCATTACTTTTGATTGGCTAAATCCAATAGTTGTCATAAAGGTATATAGTGTTAGGAGTAAAGTCTTTTTCATTATCAATAGTTTAAAGATTAAATAGTTAAAGATTATTAGTCAAATAAACGGAAGTCATCATCAATTTTAATATCAGGAATTCCATCATACTTTCCTTCGAGATAGTCTTTTTCAAACGAAGCATCTTTTCGGATTTTTTTGTCGTAAAGTGATTCCATGTTAGTCACACCAAATTGATCTTTTTGTGTAATAATGATTTGATCACGGCGGAAAAGTTTACGTTTTGGATTGATCAATGCCGGGTTATGAGAAGCAAAAATAAGCTGCGCTCCATGTGGATTATTTTCTTTAGAATTGAACAACTCTACGATAGCTTTGCTCAAATGTGGATGCAATTGCGCGTCAAATTCGTCAATAATCAAGGTTTTTCCGTGCATTAACGTATCAATAATTGGTCCTGAAAGCGCCACATATTTTCCTGTTCCCAACGATTCATTCACAAATAAATTGAAGTAAATATTGTCTACTTCTTCATTGTTTTCATCATAAATACTGTGTTTGGTGCTTACCACGACATTTTCCTCGTCCGATTCTAAAATCATTTTTCGAATCTCTTTAGGTACGTTTCCTTTCTCTAAAATTTCTTCCGTAAGTTTGAAACGTTCTACTTTTGTTTCGGTAAATCCTAAATCGGCACTGGCAATAAAATTATCAATGTATTTCTTTTTCGTTGGATCGTCCATAATATCAATTGTAAAATTAACAGTGTAACGATCTTGCATTCCTGAAATATAGTGTACACTACTCAAAGCTTTTAAAATTGCCATTCCTGTTGGAATATTGAATTGTGCACATACTGAAAGAAACAAGGCATTTTTTCGTGTAATAGACGTCAAGTTGTTACTTGCAGCATCATATTTTTTAGTGATGGTAATATCTTGAAACGATCTTTCAAACAAGAGTTGTTCCTTGTTTTTCGTTGTCATATACAACCATTCTTTATGTATTTCTGTTTCGTCAACTTCAAAACCATAGCGATATTTTACCGCATCATATACAAATACCAATTCAAAGAAACTTGGGTTTTCAATGGTTTCCGTAGATAAGCAAAAAGGTTGTACTTCTATAGGTTCATCTGATTGTGAATCTTTAGAAGAATTAATCATAAACTTTCGCGCAAAGCTGATTGCTTTGAACAAATTACTCTTTCCATTGGAGTTGGCTCCATAGATAATCATGCTCTTTAATAAGGTCACATTTTTTAATGGTGTCTGATATAGATTCGTATCTCGCAGCTCGGTAAGGGAAGTCGCTGTGAAATCAATAGAGGTTCTATTTTTGAAAGATAAATAGTTTTCTACCGTGAATTTTACGAGCATTTGGGTAATTTTTTAGGTTTTTACATTACAAATATATCAATTTATGCGAAAATATCGTACAAATAACCATTTTTTATTTGGCGTGAATTAAATAAAAGTATATATTTGTGCGTGTTTTTCTCATAAAGAACAATTTTTTTGAAAAAAACAACAGTTGTTTGAGAAATCATCGTAAATGTCGTGTGAATAATTAAAATGAAGGAGATCGCTTATATATTTCTCAAAAAATAAAAACCAAACTATAAATTACACAAGAAAGAAAGTTAATGATAAAGAGAGAATTTCCTTTTTTCCGACAGTTAGATCAGATGGATTGTGGACCAACGTGTTTGCGTATGGTGGCAAAGCATTTTGGGCGTGCCTATACCATTGACTTTCTGAGAAAGAAAGCCAATATTACTAGAGAAGGTGTTTCTTTAGGAGGAATTGCCGAAGCTGCCGAAGAAATCGGTTTGCATACACTGGCTGTTAGTGTCGATTATAAAACCTTAGTAGACGAAGTTCCATATCCATGTATTGCACACTGGAGACAACGTCACTTCGTTGTTGTATATAAAATTAAAAGAAATACGGTATATGTTGCCGATCCTGCGCATGGTTTGGTAAAGTATTCTAAGCAAGATTTTATTAAAGGTTGGATAGGAAGCAATGCTGATCCAGAAAGTGCAGAAGGATATTTATTATTATTAGAGCCAACTCCAGAGTTTTATGAATTGGAGAAGGAAGAAAAGAAAGAATATGGTTTTAAGTTCTTATTCTGGTATTTTAAACCGTATAAAAAATATATTGTTCAGTTAATTTTAGGACTTGTCGTCGGAAGTTTGCTGCAATTGATATTTCCTTTTTTAACCCAATCGGTCGTGGATTATGGTATTAATTATCAGAATAAAAACTTTGTCTTCCTAATATTAATTGCGCAATTGACGCTCTTTATTTCGCAAACAACCGTGGAACTGATTCGAGGTTGGATTTTATTACACATGACCAGCCGGATCAATATCAACCTGATTTCCGATTTTTTAATCAAGTTGATGCGATTGCCGATTGCCTTTTTCGATTCCAAAAATACGGGAGATATTATTCAGCGTATTTATGACCATAACAGAATTCAAAGTTTTTTGTCATCTACGACGTTAAATACACTGTTCTCTGCGTTTAATATGATTATTTTTGGAGCTGTATTAGCATATTATAATATGCCAATTTTTACGGTTTTCTTTATTGGGTCGGCGCTATATATTGGTTGGACATTATTGTTCATGAAAAAGAGGGCAGAACTCGATTACAAACGATTCGATCAATCTTCAGATAACCAAAGTAGTTTGTATCAGCTAATTTCTGGAATGCAAGAAATTAAATTGAATGGTTCTGAACGAAGAAGACGTTGGGAATGGGAAGCGATTCAGGTACGTTTATTCAAAATCTCTATTAAAGGTTTAGCGCTTTCGCAGACGCAAAATACAGGTGGACGATTTATCAACGAACTTAAAAATATTATCATTACCTATATTGCAGCAACTTCTGTAATTGACGATCCAATGTTTACTTTAGGTATGATGCTTTCGGTACAGTATATTATTGGACAGTTAAACTTACCAATTAATAACTTCATTACATTCATTCAATCTGGACAAGATGCAAAAATCAGTTTGGAGCGTTTGTCTGAGATTCATAATAAAGATGATGAAGAAGATCGTTTTGAAGAAAATATCAAAGAGTTACCAGAAGATAAAACTATCCGACTTACCAATGCAAGTTTCCGTTATGGAGGAAAGAGTTCACCATTAATCTTAGATGATTTAACAGTGAGTATTCCTGAAGGAAAAGTAACAGCTATTGTAGGTGCCAGTGGTAGTGGAAAAACAACGTTGATTAAATTATTGTTGAAATTCTATGAGTTTAACGAAGGTTCGCTTCATATTGGACCACACAAGTTGAGTGATATGAGTACCAAAGTTTGGCGTAAAGCCTGCGGTTCGGTAATGCAAGATGGTTTCTTGTTTGGAGATACAATTGCGAGAAATATTACAGAATCTGATTCGGAAGGAATTATAGACAAGCAGCGTTTGATTCACGCAGTAAAAGTTGCCAATATTGAAGAATTTATTGAAGAATTGCCATCTGGATATAATACAAAAATCGGATCGAGTGGTGTCAATGTTTCTGGAGGACAAAAGCAGCGTATTTTGATTGCACGTTCGGTATATAAAGATCCAAAGTATATTTTCTTTGATGAAGCAACTAGTGCTTTAGATGCTAATAATGAGAAGGTTATTATGGAGAATTTACAAGAGTTCTACCGAGGAAAAACAGTAGTGGTTGTAGCGCATCGTTTGAGTACCGTAAAAAATGCAGATCAAATTATAGTACTAGATAAAGGAAAAATCATAGAACTAGGAAATCACGAAGAACTAACCGCAAAACGCGGAGCATATTACACATTAGTAAAAAATCAATTAGAGCTAGGAAACTAATATGGCTAAGAAGAAACAAGAAGAACAGGAAGAAAAAAAGGAAGAGAGACGCAAGAAAATTAATGATCTTGACGAGCGTTCCGATCAGGTTAAGGAGATACTTGGCCAAGCGCCAAATTGGGTAATTCAATGGGGAATTTCAGTAGTATTTATTATTATCATTCTCTTTTTGGTAGGATCTTCCTTGTTGAGTTATAACGATATTATTGGAGCTAGAGTTACCATTACTTCTGAAAACCCGCCAGCGCATTTAACAGCAAAGGCTTCGGGGAAATTGACAAGTATTTTTGTAGAAGCTGGACAAAAAGTGGAAGCAGATGAGGTGTTGGCTGTTATTGAGAATACGGCAAATTATGAAGATGTACAGTTGTTAAAACAAAAACTCGAGAACTTTATGGCTAAGGAAAGTGATTTTGATTCGTTGCACTATGTACTTCCTTCAAAATTGAAATTAGGACCTATACAGCCTACGTACAATCAATTTAGAGCACAATATTTAACGTATTTGAATTATACCATTTTTAGTGAAGATCAAAACCAAGCTGCGAATATACGTTTGCAATTGGGTAGAGTTCGTAATCGTTTACAAAATAGTAAAAATCAACTCAAAATACAGGAAAAAGAGTTGCAAAATGCTAAAGAAGACCATGAAAGGTACAAGCGTTTGTTAGCAAAAGGAAGCACTTCTGAACGAGAATATAAAGGTATAGAAAATACGTATTTAGCCAATCAACGCGCGTATCAAGGATTGTTATCTGCTATTGAGAATGATGAGAATTCTATTTTGGGTCTGCTAAATAACTTACGTCAAGCATCTGTTGGTGATAAAAGTTCAGAAATTTCAACTGATCAAAACTTAGAGCAAGCGAAGCAAGATTTAGAAAATCAAATTTTGCAATGGGAACAACAATTTGTGTTGAAATCACCTATAAAAGGAGAAGTTACCGTATTTGATATTTGGTCAAAATACCAAAATGTAACTGCAGGACAAGATTTATTTACCATTATTCCAGATGAAATAGAAGGAATTATAGGAAGAGTTTCTTTTCCAGTAGCGAATTCAGGAAAAATTAAGAAAGGACAAAGAGTAATTATAAAGTTGGATAGTTATCCGTACCAAGAATGGGGAAGTTTGTCTGGAGAAATTATTAATATTTCAGGTGTGCCACAGCTAAGTCAACAAGGAGGATCAGCAATGTATGTAGCTTATTTAAAAGTAGATTCCTTATCGAGTTCTTTTGAGAAGGATATCGATTTTAAACAAGAAATGGAAGGAACAGCTGAAATTGTGGTAGAAGAGCTAACGGTAATGCAACGTATCTTCTATCAACTACGAGAAGTATTTAGTAGAAAATAAAGGTATACATTAACATTTTTTTCATGATTACCATATATAAAAAGCCTCAAGGATGGACACTTTGAGGCTTTTGTTTTGCATTTTTTATTCTTTAGCAAGCAAATAAACAAGACAAAATAGCTTGTGTATTACATGTTGGATCGTTTGTGCCGCAATTATTTGTACCACAATTATTTGTGCCACCTTGACAATTGGCTGAAACAACGCATCCTGTTAAAGGACCTGTAAAAATACATTGAGGCGCTGTAGATTCTCTTCCTGTTCCACCTGTAGCACTAAACTTGTTTAATTCAGCAATTCTTGATTTTGTGAAACTTAATTTGTTTAACCCTAATTTTTGTTTTTTCATGATTAAAATTTTATAGTTAATGAATAAATACAGTTTTATCAAAATGGAATATACTATACTAGAATACTCTTAATTTTTTTGTTTAACAGGGTTCAATACAGGTAATAAATTGTAAGGTTTGGTTTGAGTTACAATTTGCAGTAGCTAGCGGGTAAGCATTACTAGCACCGCAATGATTTGAAGTATTACATAAAGCAGTCACATCACAGGTATCATCATAATATCCTGTTGCAAAACAAAAAGGATTGGTAGAGGCAGTGTTCCAACCACCTTTTGCACTTTCACGACTTAATTCAGCGACTTTTGACTTGGATAGAGCCAATTTGTTGAGTCCTAACTTGTATTTTTTCACGACTTAATTTTTAATTAGTAAAAAATACACCATTAGATTTTTGGGAAATTCACAATAAATATAACGAACGTAGCATAGAAATCATATAGTTAGACTGTTAATTAACAAAAAATGAGCCTACATTTTATATAATGAAGGCTCGTAAATAATTAGCTAGGTTGTCTTATGAATATTTAGACTTAATGATCATTTTCAGTTTGGCTTCCTGAAGCTGGAGCACCAGTTCTTCCTACTGTTCCAGTATAGTTAGTATGTTCTTGACATGCTTGATCTTTGTCATCATATGTATGTCGACAATCTCCAAGCGTCACAGTATTAGTATTTTTATCTGAATTACCTTGAGCTTGCTGATGTCCGCCTCCTGTAATCAAATATGGGTTTGTTATTCTAGAGATTTTTACTTTTCTTAATTTTAGCATTTTCATATCATATCTGTTTAGTTAACAATTGTAATATCTAAAAAAAACATTAATATATTGAAGACTTATGGTGATGTTTTATAAAATGTCACTTATGTATCTATATGATTGTCAATATTTTTGATGTAGTTTGAAGGATACATATTTGTCTGTGTTTTAAAAGCTCTGGAAAAGGTTTCAGAACGCTTAAAACCAAATTCTTCGGCAATGGCTTTGATGGTATACGAGCGTAATTTTTCATCATTTTTGAGTTGGATCAAAGCGGCATTGATGCGTAATTCTGATAGGTAAGATTTAAAAGATTTTTCTTTATAAGTATTGATCACATTTGATAAGTAGGTCGTATTTGTTTTTAGTTTTTTAGCTACATAAGCCAATGTGCAGTCTTGTCGTAAATACAATTCTTTTTCTTCAAACACTGCTAAATTTTTTAAGATTTGCAATGCATTTTCATCTGTAACTGTACTTGAAGCTTCTTTTACAACAACCTCAGGAGTTGTATTTTTTTTATCTTGTTCTAGAAGTTCAATGGTGACTAATAATTCTTGGAAACGAACTTTATTTTGTTTTTGCTTTAGTTTGAACCAAACAAAAAATCCAATCAAAACAAGTAATAAAAGGATAGAAGCTCCGTATAAATAGTTGGTATAAGATCCTAAAGAATCAATTTCCTCTTGTAGAGGAACAATATCAATTTCATTATGAATCTTATTGTTTAAGTCTATGTTTATACTATCCGCTTTTTTGTCTAATTTTAAGTAAATATTTAAATATTTAACAGCCTTTATAGAATCTCCTAGTTTATTGTAGCTTTCATATAGTATTTCATATCCATCCTTTTGATCACTATATGCAATTTTATTCTTTCTTATGATATCATTTGCTTTTTCTAAAAAACGAATTGCCTCTTTGAATTTTTCCTTTTTAAAATAATTTCTTCCTAGATAGAAATAAGGAATCATTAATCTTTCTTCTTGATGAATACTTGAAAAATAGGCTATTACTTTTTTAGCGATAACCATTGAAGAATCATATTCTTTTTTTTGAAAATGGGCAATTGCTTTGTTCATCAACAATGAATTAAATAAAACAGGAGCCTCTTTATCACTACATATACTCAAAGCTAAGTCGTTGTATTCATTGGCTATTGTGGGCTTCTTGATTCGTAAATAACAGTCCGAAAGATTGAAGAGTATCTGCTTCTTGTAAGTGTCTTTTTTTGGGTTGGAAGTTTTTAATTTATCAAGTATGTTTAGATTTTCTTTATAAATTTTTATAGCTTCATTATGGTCTTTGTGAATTTTTTTTATGTACGCTACATTCACTGCTACAACTATTTTGTTTAACGGATCACCTGTTAAATCAGCATATTTTTTAGCAATTTTATATTCATCTAAGGCTTTAAACTCTTTATCGGTTTCTGAGAGTACATTTCCTTTAAGATTATGATTTTTGAATAAAAGAAAGTTATCATCTATTTTCTCAGCTATGATTATTGATTTTTCAATTCCTTCCATTGCTTCTTCATATGATGGAATGAAGCTATTTGCATACGCAATATGAAATGTTGACCAACCTAATTTTTGAAGATTACGTTCTTTTTCTGCAAGTTTATTAGCTGCATAAGCATAGGTTCTAGCATTATATGGATTTTTAAATAATGTACTTTCATATAACTTAATCAATTCCTCATACGATTTTCCTTGAAGTGAATCGGTTTGTGCATTCAGTGAAAGCAAACAGAGAAAAAGGAAACAACTAACAATAAAAAATGATTTTTGTAAGTGCATATATTGAAAATTAGTGGCAGTCAATCGTTACAATAATAACAGTTTTATGTGGAGAAAAAAAATAAGAATGGTGAAAGTTGATTCTCTGATGACCAATAACTTATCATAAAAAAAGCCTAGCTGATTGCTAGACTTTTTTTGCGAATATGTGATTGTAATTAACGATTATCTTTTGATTCAGTAATAGAAGGATTGGTTCTATTACTTGGATGTAATCCTCCTTTAATAGCTTCTTTTTTACAATAGAACTTACTTTTTTAGCTAAAAGGAGTTTTGCATTTTGTTTTTTCATAATGCATAAGGTTTAAATGAATATGTATTATGATTTAAATCTAAAACATTATTATTATCTGCTTGATAATTATTTGTTAATACTGTTACTTCTTCTTGTTTTTATTCATGTGCTTTTTACGCGCAATCATTGATTTGTAGTAACGATATAAGAAATCGTAACACACCATTTCATGAATACGGTTTTTTGACTTGAATAAACGATTCATCAACATGTGTAAATAACTTCCCATGAGGTCATTAATAGGCATCATGAGTGTCTCGTCGTCTTTGTGTTTGATAATGGCTGCTGCTATTTCGGCAATTCCGTCTTCTTTTTGTTTTAGCACATCTAAAATTGGAGCATAATCAGGATTTTCCTCCGCGGTGAATACCATGAATTCTTCAATTTTTTTACGTTCAGCTCTAAATTTATCGTCCAATTGCTTTTTTAATGGTCGTCCCATTCCAAATTCGTTTCCAAATCCAGTCTTTAAACGCTCCATAATGACAAGTTTTTCATCATCGGTATAGCCGTAACTAGTTAAATGAGAGTCCATGGCTCTGATAGAGAATAACCAACGCAATTCTTCACCTTCGTCACCTTCAATCATATCAACAAAGTCCACAATCATTTTACTGTCGTGATAAAACATAGCTTCAGCCAATTCCATAGTATTGGCTCCATAACGTTCTATTTCACGCTGATAGGTGTCAATTTGAATCTTGTAAATTAAATCTTGATCGATAAACTCTTTAAACTTTGGATACAATCCGTTAATGATAAATCCAACATTTTCTGGACGTGTATAATGGAAACGAACACGTACATGGTGTTTTGGATCGGCATATCTGATAAAAAACCATTTATCAATAATTCCATGTTCAATTAATTGCTCTGCAACAGGCTTTATAATTTCCGTTAACACAGCATCACAGGTTTTTGGTCCAGTATAAATTTTGTAATACAGCCAACTGTCTCCTAGGATAAAATTTCTTTGTATGTTGTTACTCATTGCTCTGCTTGCTTTGCGTTAATTTTTGTTCGTTATAAAATGAAATTACTACTTGATTTGTGTAATATTCACTTCCTTCTTTTACAATACCGCGTTCGCTAAATAGGAACTCCGTAAGTTTGAATGAACCTCGTTTGCTTACGGTATTCAGTAGCATACGTACTGAGGTAAGATTGTCAAAGTTTACAAGCAATTCATTATCACCATCGGCAAGCATAACGTATTGCGGAATTTTTAAACTGTCGCGCAATGTTTGTATCGCTTCCGTTAATTTATCATTGTCATTTTTACTTTTTAACAGTGGTTCAATATGACTTTTCTTTAAGTTCCAAGTTGCATCATGGAAAATTAAGTTGTTGAACTCTACACGTGGTAAAAACGGGAAGTCATTAGCAAAAGGACCTAATCCGAAACCAACTCCACTACGAATACCTTGCGTTTGCATATCGGCTAAGAAGTGATAAATTGGTAAAGAATTGTGTGAATAGTTGTGTGCATTCGTTAAATGCGGTACAACTTCCTTATTGTTCTTTTTAGAACGTAGTAATACTTTACTCATCCCTTTTACAGAAACCATTAAGTCGTCAATTGGCAATTGATCTTCTTCATCTTTGATCGATTTTGCCAAGTATGGAATTTCGTGTTTGCGTAAATCTGGACGCATCAAAATGTTTCCTACTCTCGATTCTGGAAGATGCACAATTTCGGCTAAGATTTTATCTTTGTTCATCTCAGCTTCCATATCGACCATTTCTTGTGTATATGCAAATAGTTCTTCATCACCATGACAAAAACGACCCAATAAGTTTGCTGCACTCGATCCACCACCACCGCTGAATTTGATTTTGTGTTCACCGTTTTCATCTTCCAAGATTTCAATCATACATGACAAAGTATCTGGAAGATCGTTCCAGTTGAGGTCGTAGTTTTTAAAATCTTTTTCGTCAATTTTAATGACATAATCGTCATTCTTAAACGCTTCAATCAACTTATCTTGGAAGAAACTGTTGATAGAAGACCAACGTACTTCCATCATTGGATGTTTTGCTTGTCTTCCTGGAATTACAATATTGTCAACAAGCGGATTTACATCTCCAGCTCCTTGATCTTGCTTATAACCAATTCCAATTTCAACGTCTAAGGCTGTAGAAAGTGGTACTTCACGTTCTTCGAAACGTTCGTGAAATGCATCTCTAAACTTGGTAAGCGTTGTTGTATTTTGAGGAAATGTCATACGATTTAGTAATGCAAATCCTTTTTGAATATCTTCTACAACTGAAGAACTCAATACATTTTTGGTATTTTGTAATACCATATCTGTTTGGAACATGAACTTTAATTCGAAATCAGTTTCCAATTGTTGTAAAAATTCACTGAGTTCTAAGTATACTTTCGGATTGTTTCCAATAGATTGATCAATTGCATTGATTTTTTTGTCTGCTTCTTTTAATGCAGCCAAAATACCTTCAACTCCTTGCAAACGTTCTAATACTGAACAAATTTGCTCTAAGAACTCAGGTCCAGAAACCGATGGTTCTAACTCACTAATTAGTAACTGACTTGATACTAACTCTTCTATGAATTCCGTAGCTTCTTCAATTGTAATTTCATCATCTACTAATAAATTTGCCAAATCAGACAAAGCTGCTCCATGTGATGCTTTCTCTAATACAACAGCTAAATATTCAGTATCATCAACCGCTACAATATGGTGATGTCTTCTACTGTTAAAGTATTTGTATTCTATATAACGCAGTTGCGGTCCGGCTTTATAAATACTTGAGTTTGGAAAGAACAGTAATTGCTCACGAATTTTTTTGTTGGTTACCAAATCTTGCGAAAGCGCTACTAGATAGTTCATATCTAATCGCGTATGACGTTTGTTTTGGGCAGAACCTTTGAGTTGAATATCTGTTTCTTCTCCAAATTCTCCTACCGAACATCCTGCAAAAAGCCCAAAAGGTGTACACCTAGAAGACATTCTGGAGATATATTTTAAGATAGAATAGCGTAGTTTTTCTTCTTTTTTAGCATCGTCCATTTCGCCAGCAAGCCAACGATTCATTTCTTCATATAAAGATGGTGAAGCTAAAAATAATGCTTCTCTCACAACAGGATTTTCACATACGACTTTAAAATCTTCATCTGAGATTTCTTTGTTTTTTGTCAATTCTTGATAAGAAGTGAAAGAGAAAAGCGGTGTTCGTAATATATATTTCGAAAAATTCTTATATGGGTTTTTACTCATTGTTGTTAGCTTATCATTAAACATTCATCCCAGTTGGTATCGTAATCTGCTAAGTAGTCAAGAATCGTTAAACCAATTCCTGCAATTCCTTCTAGGAGTGATACTTCTGGCTCCCAACTTTTGTCCATTCCTTTCCACTGCTTATAACCAGCGTATCCGTCTTCAAATGTACCTCTGTCAATCCCGTCTTGAATCCAAAATTCAAAAGCATCTTTAAATTCTTGGGCACCAGTTTCTTTGTACATTCTGTAGAACATTTGTGCATTTCCATACGAACCATGACAAACACCCGCATCACGTACCAAACTATCTTCAACGGCAGTTCTTTTAGCAGAATGTTTTAGTACTTCTAAAGCTGTGTTTCCTAATTCTTCATCAACTAATGTTTTGGATGCAAACCAAAGACGCATGGCAACACCTAAATCTCCATAACACCAAGCTAAACGACTTTGTCCTTCTTCATCGTCTTTTTTGTCAGTTACCCAACTAGGAAATATAGAAAACGGATCTTCTTTTTTTGTTTTAAAACTTAAAATATATTTTATGGCACCTTTTAGCATTACTTCAGCTCGCTCTCTAAAAGGATCGTGCTCATGTAGCTTTGTTAAAATACCAACAATACTAGACATTCCGTGTGATAAACTTAAGTTGTAACCTCTTTCTTTGGTTTCAATACTCAATTCAGATTCCCAGCGTATTTTGCCATCTCCGGCATCTTCGGAAAGATCTTCTAATAAGCCTAAAAACTCATCTAAAAAGCCTACATATTTTTGTTTTAATTCGTCAGATTTAGTGTTTCTGTAACGATTTAAGAAGTAAAATGCATATCCGATAGCTCCATGTAGAAAATCATAGTTTCCATTTTTCATATCGGTTACCATAAAAGTATGAATATATTGATCTAATTCGGGTAATAAATCGTCATTATCAGCATCCATAAACTCTTCTTGCTCTAAGTGGTCTAAAACCCAACCCGCACCAGCAATACCTGTACAAAATGTAGGATAACTATATCCTTCGTTGATTTTGTCAATACAATCAGTGAGCATTTCTACACCTATATCGGCATGATCGTCAATATCAAGATATTTAGAATAATAAAACTCAAATAAAGAGATTCCTGAAAGTCCAGCTAATACTCCAATTTGAGTTTCTTCTTTGTGTTTTGATTTAATAGTTTTGTCAATTTCTTTTAACTTTTTTTCTAATAGTTCTTTATTCATAATTTTTCAAATGATTCAAGTTTTGGTCTACCTTCAAATTAAAGGCTTTTTTTATTTTATTACAAGAATAAGCCGTAGTATTCATCCATAAAAACTGTAATATCTTATCGAAATTTATAAAAATGGGGAAGAATTATGAATTATTTTAAATTTTTTAGCAATTCTTTGGCTTTTTGGTAATTGTAGTTGCTTGGTTTTTGAACTAAAGCATTGAGTACTTTTTTTGCAGATTCGGCATTATTTTGCTTCAAATAAGTAAGTGCCATATACCAATATGCTTTATGATTGTCGAGTGTATTACTAGTGCGTAATTTGTCAAAAGTTTGAAGGGCTTCGTGATAGTTTTCAAGTTCTAAATAGCACACGCCAATGTAGAGGTGTACATTTTGATTGTACGTATCACTTTCTTGTATGTATTGTTTGAAAATTGTTAATGCTTCTTGATACTTTTCCTGTTTAAAAAGCTCTTGTGCTTTAGCTACTTTTTCTTGGGAATCGCTTTTTACGACAAAAGAGGGTAGTGTGCTCCAATTGTGATATTCATCAAATGCTTCAGTAGCTGTTAGGGATTGCATGAATGAAAAGTAAAATAAAGTCATGACAGCAGCTATTGCAACAGCTGAAGAAATAATATAGAAGTATGATTTTTTATTATTAGATGTTTGGGTTTGATTTCCTTCTCTTTGAATTTCACGTATGGTTTCAGATAATGTTTGCACATCTTCAGCTCTAAACGCTGCTGCTAAAGCTTTTATTTCTTCAATAGAAGCAGTACTCTGTATTGCCCAAGAGTTTTCAGCATATACACTTTCTAGTGAAGCACAAGTTTCTACAAATGATGCAAGTTCGTCATTATCTTTTAGCAAAGCTTCAAAGGCTGCTTTTTCTGCTTCATTCATTTGGTTATTTATATACGAAGCTATTTGTTCATATTGGCTATCATCAAAACTCATAATTTCTTTATTTGGGAAAACTTACCATCTTCCTGAATTAGCTTGGTTAATTTAGCTTTGCATTTAAAAACACGTTGTCTGGCAACTACTTTTGATGAATATGAAAATATTTTCACCATTTCATCATAAGAAGTTCCGTTAAACAGTAGTGTTAATACTTTTCTACAGTTTTCAGAGAGTAACTGAAATTTTTCAATATACAACTCCCACTGTTCTTGTTCAAGTAATGCATAGGCGTTTTCTGTTTCTTTGTCCTCAAGTTCAACAACCTCGGGTTTTGTTACCCGTTTTTTATTCAATTCTCGTCGCCAAAGATTTTTACAGGTAGTAAAAAGATACGCTTCAAAAGAAGATTTTATGACTAATTTTCTGTTTTTGAGTCTAATATATAATTGTATTAATGCATTGTGAAAAACATCTTCTGCATCGGTTACAGAGCCTTTGTTTTGTAGCACAAACACTTTTACTTTCGTAAAAAACCGATCGTAAATTTCTTTTATTACAGTTTTTTCTCCAGAACAAAGTCCTTCAATAAAATAAGCATCATTTGACATAAATATGGGGATGACTATAAACGTCTTTAAAAATAAGGAAATAAATTGGGTAACAAAATTTCTGACTCATAACTATCTCATGAATCGATTCACAATTGGGTGGAATCCGAAAAACCTTCAATTAAAAATAGAGTAGGAATTAACCGATTAACCAACATATTTTGATTATGAGAAAAATTTATGTTTTGATGTTATGCTTCATACTGAGTATAGCATCTATGGTTGCACAAACATTGAAACCTGTAGCTACAGAAGTAGTGAATACAAAAGCTAAGGGTACTACATTCACTGATGTAAGTAGTTTGATTCAATTACAGGAAAACAATGGGCAACTAAAAGGTTTAAAAGATGCAATGGAAGTTTCTTTGTTTACATATAACAAAGATCATTTTCAAAAGTCTTTAACAAACCAAGAAATAATGGCTATTACAATGATAGTGCCTTTGGAAAAGGATTATGCAGTTTATGTAGACCTTGTAGAGGCACCAAAATCTTTTTACAATTATGTAACGACCACAAGTTCAGGTGGTACTCATTCCAAAAGCAAAGACTCAAAACACTATAGAGGAATTGTTAGAGGTTTGGAAAATAGTAGTTTAGTTGCTATCAGTTTCTTTCAAGGAGAAATGATGGGAACAGTTAGCATTGAAGGACGAGGTAATTACAATATAGGAAAGCTTCCGAATACGAATAATCATATTATTTTCAAAGATTCTAATACTGAGAATGAGGAAACTTTTGACTGTTTAACAGAGCTCAATGGTAATTTTAATCCAGAATTATATGAATACTATAATACAGCAACGAGTACGCAATCGTCTTCTGATGAAGAATATTGTTTTGAGCTTTATGTTGAAGTGGATCACGATACCTATGAACATTTTGGAAATTCAGTAACAGATACAGAAAACTTTATCATTGCCATATTTAATGAAGTCTCAACTTTATTTGCGAATGAAAGCATTAATATGACGATTTCCGAAATTTTTGTTTGGGATACTGCTGATTCTTATACGAATAATGTTTCTGCGGGATTAAATAATTTTATTGCAGCAAGACCAACGTATAACGGAGATTTAGCTCATTTAGTAACATTCAGAAGTGAAAGTTCCAATCCATTACAAAATGCAGGAGGACAAGCTTCAGGTTTTGGAGGTTTGTGTAACGATAATGATTTTGACTATGCACATACCAACTTATTTCCTGATTTTGAGACCTTTCCAACATTCTCTCGCCAGGTAAAAGTATTAACACACGAAATAGGACATAATTTAGGATCAAGACATACACATGCTTGTGTATGGAATAGTAATAATACAGCTATTGACGGTTGTGCAGGATCTACAGAAGGAAGTTGTTCAACACCAGGAAATCCAGCTGGAGGAGGAACTATTATGAGTTATTGTGATAGAACAAGTGTTGGAATTGATTTTAATTTAGGTTTTGGTCCACAACCAGGAAATGTTATTAGAAATCACCTAGCAAATGCAGATTGTCTTGAAGGTTGTATTGATTGTTCAACACTTGTAGACTTCCACTTTGAACATGAAAACGAAGTAGAAGATACAGTTTTTCATATATGTGAAGATGTGTATATAGATGGAGCTGCTACAGACAACACTGGAACATTTTTTATGGATATATGGAGGGTAAATGGAGATGGGACTGTTAGCTGGCTTTCTGCACAAGATCCAGATTCTGGACTTACAAGTGGATGGAAATATGGAAGTCCAGATTGGGTAAATGTAACAGAAACATTTGTGAATGATATAAATCACCCTGTGACATTTCAAGCGGGTGTAACTTATGAAGTTAAAATCGCTATTTCTCATCCAGATTGTGGTTGGGTCTCTTTAACAAAAAGATTTACATACACAGAAGGACAAATGTCTTCTCAATTTGATATTGTTGATTACAATTGTCATGATGGTGTATTTGATGTGACTGTAACTGCACAAGATCCAGCACCAAATCAATGGTGGCGTGTATACGAAACAGATACTCAAGGAGCCACAAGTGATGCTAATACGATTGGTCCTGTTACTGGAAATCAAGGAGGAATTACCACTACATTTGCGAACTTAGATCCTACAAAATTTTATTACATCAAACATGGAGTTTGGACGAATAATTGTCCTTGGCAAGAAACCAGAACTCCATTAACACCTGATTGTTGTGATGAATTCAATACCGCAGACTTTAGTTTGGGTGTAGATTTTGATTATAATTTCTGGGTAGGAAACTACAATGGATATGAAGACCTAGGTGCTACCCATGAATGGTATGTATTATCTAGTCTAAACGAAACAGGCGGACCTTACACACTAGTATTTAGTACAACTACTTCAGGCGGATCAAACTTCCCATTATTTACAAACGCTCAGTTTGGAGTATACTATACTGTAGTTCATAAAGTGGTAAGTTATTGTGGGGAAATTTGTTATGTACAAGTTCAATATCAAGAAGAAGGCGAGGCTTTAGCAACTGAAAATAGCGCAGTAGCCGCGGAAATTGATTGTTCATTGATTGATGAAATTCTGAATCCAGAATGTGAAGCACCTACTAATTTACAATTTGATTGTAGAACTGCCACAATGAGTTGGTTAGGAGATCCTTCTCTAACATATGTTGTCGAAGTAACTTGGGATGATCCAAGCTGTCGCAGCTGTGAAGGAAATAGACCTAGAGTGATGCGCTGGGAAACACAAGGAACATCGTTCTCGTTGCCATATATTGATGGATCAGGATGCTTTAGTTGGAGAGTTGGAACAAAATGTGAAGATGAAATTGAGTGGTCAGCATCAGAGTGTGTAGATTGTTATACTAGACCACAAGAACCAACAGATGTGAGAACTGAAGCTAAAATTTCACCAAATCCAAATGATGGTAATATGAATATCGAGATTTCAGGAGCAGACAAAACGAACTTTACAATCAAAGTATATCGTTTTGACGGAATCTTGATCAAATCATTCGATGCCAATCGTATAGAAAATAAACTTACTACCATCTCTTGGAATGGTAAGTCAGTATTAACACCAGGAATATATTTCTTCGTGATTACTACTGATACAGAAATAATCACTAAAAAAGTAATTATAAAATAATATTTTTAATGCAAGAGGATTCCAGCCAATTTTGGTTGGCTGGAATTTTTATCACACCTAAACCAACACCAAGTATACAAGCTTGGAAAAATAGTAGTATTAATTTAAACTAAAAGAAACATGAAAAAAGTAATAGTATATTGTTTTGCTTTCCTGTTATTAGCCACAGTAGGGTGTCAAAAAGAAGCTTTAAATTCTGAAGAAACAGAAATTTTACAAAAAACGTTTACAAATCCAAATAATGAGCTTGTAATTCAATATCCTGTAGGCACAACAGAAGCTCAAAAAATACTAAAAAGAGCAGAATATAATATTCAATCATACAAAAAATGTGAATGCGCTGACCCGACTTTAGAACTTTGGATTTTTGAATTAGGAAAACTTCCTAATGGTGGTGGTATTGAGGAGAAAAAGGCTGTTATTAGAGGAGATGAGGAAGTAGAAGGAGTTGACTTTAATACAGAGATTAAAATTCAAGATGACATATTTGTCTTGTCTGGAGGTGTTGGAAATGTAGGTGATGGTTTGCAAAAACAAGTATCTGTAAATCAAGGCGTAACCATTGCGGTGCTGGATACTGGAATCGATTATAACTACAATGGTTTTCCGGAAAGGTTTTTATATAACAGTAATGATACAGCTTGTAATGATAATGGATATGATGAATTGTTTGGCTGGAATTTTGTAGATGAAAATAATAATCCATTTGATAATCATTATGGAAGACATGGAACCATAGTTACCAATTTGATCATCTCTCAACTAGAATCAGATAATATAAACTATCAAATATTACCTGTAAAGGTAGCAAATCAAACTGGGAATATTGACTATTTTGATGCCTTGTGTGGGTTTAAATTTGCAGCAAATAAGCCCGATGTAGATATCATTAATATGAGTTTTGGATGGTACCATCAAGAACGAGAATTATTAGGAAAATTTATTCTTGAAGCTACTGATAAATTAGTTGTAACGTCAGCAGGAAATAAAGGTCTTGATAACGATCAAATTCCACATTACCCATCTTCATATGATTCAGAAAATATACTTGCTATTGCAGCACTTTCAAATCAAGTAAACTCTGTTGGAGGTAATTCTAACCCTAATGTAAACGGATCAATTACAAATCCACCAGGAGGAAATATGTCTGCTTTGGCATACTTTTCAAATATAGGAGTAAGCTCTGTAGATATTGCTGCGCCTGGAGAACAGCTATCTTTTATGTATAATAATGAAACCTTTTATATTGATGGAACCTCATATTCAGCAGCATTGACCTCTGGATACAGTGGAAGTTTACATGTAAGTGGAATGTCAGGTATAGAATTAAAAGCTACAGTGATAGAAAATTCTGTTTTCAGTCCTTATTTAAATGAAATACTACATTCCAAGCGTATTCCCATACAATAGCATATAGTTTAAATTAGGTTTAGGTAATCTTGCATTTAGACTATTAAAAAAGAGGAGTTTTGCTGCTCCTCTTTTACTTTAAATGTTTTACTCAACTTCTTCGTCAGATGTTGCTCTAGCTTTCTTTTCGCCGCCATTAATCTTAGTAAAAAGTTCAGATGAAATTTTATATTGTTTAAATTGTTTAAATTGTGTAATGTTTTATTGATTTTTCATAATATAAAATTTTATGCACATATAACTCTAAAAAAAGAGTATTTATTGTAAGGTTTTATAACTGATGTTTGAATTAAAAGATTAATATTCTGTTGTTTATGATTGTGTTGCGCCCAAAAAAATTTAAGTTGTTCATATTATTTTTTTCTTTGTTTTTTATTGCAGAAGCTCAGCAGCTACAATTACACGAGTATTACAATCAACAGATTGCAACAAAAGACTTTTCAGTAGATGAGAAGGAACAATTTTTAGATAGTTTATTGCATGAAAATAATATCAAAATTGATACACTAAAACTAATCAAAATCTATCGTAGTTTTTTGACAGATTTAAGGCATTCTAATTATAAAAAATCATTCCGTCTCATAGATAAAATAGAGAGATTGACCGTTTTATCTGATAATTATGATATTGAAGATATTAAGATAGTACATCGAAATAAAATATTATTTTTATACAATACTCAGAAATACTATGAAGTATTAAAGAATGTAAACTTGTATTTAGATAAATACCCTGAAAAAGATGCACAACTCGGAAAAGTATATCGTCTAATAGCTAATACTTACAGTGACTTAGGAGATTTACAGAAAGCGATAGATAATTTTGACAAGTCTATTTATATTAGTAGAAAACAAAATGACAATAAAGGGCTCGCTCTATCTTTACGAGATAAGCTAGGAATTTATATAGAATTAGAAGATAGTATTTATAATCGTGAAATAGGTAAACTTTTAGAGCAAACAGAAGCTCTAAAAAAAGTATATGACTTTGATGATAAACTTGAAAAAGCGTATAGAAATAATTTAGGTTGTTTTTTTGATTTTTTAGGAGATTACTCTAAAGCTAATATTAATTATGAGAAAGCTTTAGATATATCAATGCAAACAGAAGATTTTGAAAAAGTTTTTGATACTTATATTAATCTTGGAGTTTTATCCAAAAAGGAAAAAAAAATAGAAAAGGCTCTAGAATATTTACAAAAAGCTTCTGAATATACTTATGATGAAAAGTATAAAGAAGCTATGGTTTTTAATAACTTGGCAGATATTTACAAACTTCAAAATAATTATAAAAACGCACTAATCCATTACCAGAAAGCAATCACGCAGGCACTACATTCTAAAGAGCTTCCATATCAAACACTACCCAAGTTTGAAGACATTGAATTATCTCCAAACAAAATAGATATCTTAGGATATTTAATTGATAAATCCAATGGATGGATTGCCTATTATGAAGCAGAAAAAAATGCCAAATACCTTGAGAATTCCTTAGAAACGTTTGCACTAGCTGACAGTTTGGTTGATGTTATTTATGTTGAAAGCAGAGAAGACTTATCGAAGTTATTTTGGCGAAAAAAAAGTGCTACTTTTTATCCAAAAGCAGTTGAGGTGTGCCATCGTTTGCAACAACCTGAAAAAGCTTTCTTCTTCATGGAAAAAAATAAAGCAATCTTATTACTGGAAAATATGACAGATGCTACTGCAAAACGCTTGTCAAAACTTCCGAAAGAGATTTTAAAACGAGAACAAGACTTGATCAAAAAAATCAAAACACTTGAAGGAGAAATACAAATGTCTTCTTATACGGAAAGTCATATAGATACTTTAAAAGATAATATATTCGATTATAAAAAAGAACTGAATGCGTTTATAGATTCTTTAGAAACGAATTATCCAAAATATTACAAATACAAAAAAAATAAAAAGGTTGTTACCTTACAAGAGGTTCAAAGTAATCTGCAAAAAGACGAGCTGATTTTACAATATATTGTAGGCAAAGAAAAAGGTTTTGTAACATTAATTTCACCAGAAACAATTCAATTAAAGGAATTACCAAGTACAGCAAGACTCAGAGAAACAGTTGCCACATATAAAAACGCAGTCTCGAAACCCTTTGTAAATGTAGATGATAAAAATAAGTATGAGGAAGTCGCAACGCTATTATATCAGCAACTTTTTCCATTTTCGGAAACACTTTCTCAAAAACAAATGACGATTATTCCTGATGATGTTTTACAATACATTCCGTTTGAAGCATTACGAGCGCCAACAAACGAATACTTAATTGAAAACACACAAATTCAGTACAATTATTCATTGTCATCTGCGGCACAATCGCAACAAAATAGAATGTCTTCAGGAAGCTCATTTATTGCCATTGCTCCCACAAAATTCCTAGATGAACAATATGCTACACTAACAACAAGTTCTGCTGAACTGGAAAAGTTGACACGTATTTTTGGAGCCAATCATTTTCAATATGAAAACGCGACAAAAAAACGGTTTACAGAAGCGTATGGAAATTATAAAATTGTACACTTATCTACGCACGGTGGACTTGACAACACGATTCCTTGGTTGGCATTTTACGATGAAAAAATTACGTTAGATGAATTGTATTTTACCAAAAACCAATCAGAATTGGTCGTGCTAAGTGCCTGTAAAACTTCAGATGGAGAATTAAAAAAAGGAGAAGGTGTTATGAGTTTGGCAAGAGGGTTTTTTAACGCTGGAGCTAAAAGTGTTATTTCTTCCTTATGGGATATTAATGAAAAGGCAAGTACTGAAATCATAGAAGAATTTTATAAAAATATTGTAGCAGGTGATTCCAAATCAGGAGCCTTACAAAAAGCGAAACTTACGTACATTCAAAACAATGAAAATACGAGTGAAGCCTCACCGTATTATTGGAGTGCTTTGACATTAACAGGTGATGAGAGTCCAATAAAACTATCAGCAAACGGATATTTGTATTATATTTTCGGAGGAATATTGCTCACAGGAATAGTATTATACATTCGTCGAAAAAGAAACAAAAAAGAAGTAGCCTAAACTCAATTCATAATGTAGAATTCAGCATTCACAAATGTGTTAGACCAACACACGTTGTAAATTTGAAATCATTTCAGAAACAATAGTCTTCATATCAAATTCATGCGACCAATTCCAATCTGCAGTAGCGGTTGAATCATCAATACTTTCTGGCCACGTATCTGCAATTTTTTGCCTAGAATCTGGTTCATAAACAATAGCGAATTCAGGGATTATTTGTTGAATAGCAGTTGCCAACTCAGCAGGTGTAAAACTAATAGCTGCAATATTGTATGAAGAACGAACCTTTACTGATTCTGGTTCAGCTTTCATAATATTGATAGTAGCCCGAACGGCATCGTCCATAAACATCATTGGAAGAGAGGTATCATCACGCAAAAAACAAGTGTATGAACCTTTCTGAACAGCTTCATGGAAAATCTCTACGGCATAATCTGTAGTTCCGCCACCAGGATTTGCTTTCCAGCTAATAATGCCAGGATAACGAATGCTACGTACATCTACACCATAATTTTTATGGTAATATTCACACCAACGCTCACCAGATAGTTTACTAATTCCGTACACAGTTGATGGTTCCATAATAGTGTGTTGCGGTGTGTTTTTCTTCGGAGAATTTTCACCAAAAACAGCAATAGAACTCGGCCAAAATACTTTTTGTATTACCTTTTCTTTTGCCAAGTTAAGTACATGAAAAAGTGAATTCATATTCAAATCCCAAGCAAAATCAGGATTTTTTTCAGCAGTAGCAGAAAGTAGTGCAGCCATTAAATACACATCAGTAATCTTATGCTTTTCTACACAAGCTTTGATAGCGTCTTTATCACGAGCATCCAAGAGTTCAAAAGTTCCTTGGTTAAAAACATCACTCTCGCTTTTTCGAATATCAGAGGCTACCACATTCGAAAAACCATAGGTGTTTCGCAAAGCAGTTGTTAACTCTGTACCTATCTGCCCGCAGGCGCCAATAATTAAAACTTTTGTACTCATCAATAATTAGTAAACTTGCTCAGGGCAAACCCTTGAGATATATACATAAAATTCATAATAAAATCTTGAGGCAAACCTCGGAGCATTATAAATCTCAATTATCGAGATAATAATAGAACCACAAAGATAAAAAAAATCTAATTCGAGTGAATGCGAAAAATTAACTAAAAAAACCAAAACTTTGATAAATTCATAAAATACAATACCTTAGAGTGGTAAACTTTGTTAAAAATACAGGCAAACTTAAAAAACTGGCTATATTTGTTCCTCTTTTAATATCAAAGTAGACAGTTGAAAAAATTAATAAAAAATAGGATTGCATTTGTTCTTGTTTGTATGACTCTTTTTGCATGTGGAAAAGAAGAAGAACAAACTACGCGCATGCAACAAACTCAGAGTCAAGAAGAATACCTCGCCAAAAATAAACTAAACATTCCTAGAAAAGGAAAATTACAAGAACTAACACCAACTCAAAAGGAGTTAGTGCAAGATTGGTTAGAATTCAATGCAGTTCATGAAAATATGAAACTTATTAATGAAAGTACGCGTTTTGCCATCATAGAAGATTTAGGGCAATTGGCAAGCAATATTGATGAGGTAGAAAAAAAGAAGTTGCCAGAAGCTTTAGACATTATGCAAATACGCAGTCGTTTTCTAGTGCTTAAAACCAAGGCATTAAAATTACAAGATGATGCTTCTGACGATAGCATTCCAAATACGTTTATAGAAAAAGAAATTGTAGAAATGAACAAAGTATTCAATGCAGTATGTAGCCAAATAGAACAGGCGTCGTTACTCGATATTGAAGCTGAAGAAATATTAGGAGACGTATTTAAAGTTACAGACAGTACTAAGAATGCTCCAAAGAAAGTGCTGCAAACAGAACAATTACCAACACAAAAGGCACAAAAACAAAAACTACCAAAAAAGCCATTCAAACAAGTAAAACCAAAAAATAATTAAGTCTTGAAAAAAATAATTCTGTGGGTTCTTGTTATTGCATGTATTTCGTGCAATACTGAAAAAGCACGCCAAAAAGTAGAAGAATTTCGCTTATCACAAAGTAAAACAGAAATCAATGCAGTGCTAGATGCTTGGCATAAAGCTGCGGCCGATGCAAAATTTGACGAGTATTTCTCTAAAATGACAAATGATGCCATTTTTATTGGAACTGATCCAACAGAAAACTGGCAGAATAAAGAGTTCAAAGAGTTTTCTAAGCCGTATTTTGACAAAGGAAAAGCATGGAGTTTTACTGCTCTAGAACGAAACGTGTTTATGTCAGAATATGGAGATATTGCTTGGTTTGACGAATTGTTGGATACACAAATGGAATTATGCCGAGGATCAGGAGTTGTCAAAAAAGTAGGAGCCGAGTGGAAAATAGCTCATTATGTACTTTCTATTGCAATTCCTAACGATAATGTAAAAGAAGTCGTTGGCTTAAAGAAAGAATTTGACTCTATTTTGAAGTCCAAATTCTAAAATTCTCTTAAAAAAATGTTAATGTGTTACATGTTCGTAACATTCATCCCTCAATTTATACTAAACTACACGAGACTAAAATTAAATAGAACCAAAAAATGAAGACAAATACCTTAAGATTAGCACTTTGCTTTACTGCTGGCACACTCCTTTTCTCTTGCGAAGGTGAGAAAAAAGATTTAAAGGAAAAAGAAGTGGCTCAAGTTAAAGTTCCCGGAATCAACTTGGAATATATGGATACTTCAGTACGTCCAAATGATGACTTTTATACCTATGTAAATGGTAAATGGATGGAAGCTACTGAAATTCCTGCAGATAGAACATCTTGGGGAGGATTTGGAGTACTTCGTAAAGATACAGATAATGACGTCCTTGAAATTCTTGAAAAAGCCAACAAAAGTGGAAAATATGCAGCAGGAACTGATCAAGCAAAAGCATTATTAATATACAATTCTATTTTAGATACTGTAGCAAGAAACAAAGTTGGAATAAAACCATTACAACCAGCTTTAGATGCTATTGCAAGCATTCAAACAATTGCAGATATGCAAACAGTATTGGCAAAAAATCCAGCAACAATTACAGCTCCTTTCTTAGGACTAACAGCTTTTGCTAATTTAAGTGATAGTAGTATGAACGCCGCGTATGTTGTACCTGGTGGATTAGGATTACCAGAGAGAGATTATTACTTGCTTGAAGATGAAAAATCTAAAGAAATTAGAGCAAAATATGTAGCGCACATTACACGTATGTTACAATATTTAGGTGACGATGAAGCAAAAGCGAAAAAAGACGCTGAGACTATTTTAGCTTTAGAAACTAAATTAGCAGCACCACGTTTGGATAAAGTACAAAGTAGAGATATGCGTAATTTTAACAATCCACGTACGGTTGCTGAACTATCGGAAATGACTCCAGTAATTGATTGGAAAAAATTAATTGCTGATTTAGAAGTTAAAGAACTAGATACTGTTATTGTAATGCAACCAAAATATATGACTGCGTTACAAGAGATCTTAAAGAACGAAAGTATTGACGATATTAAAACGCTAATGCGTTGGTCTACTTTAGATGGTGCAGCAGGAATGTTAACTACTGAGTTGAACAAAGCAAATTGGGAGTTTTATTCAAAAGAATTAAATGGAGCCAAAAAGCAACGTGATGCTAAAGAAAGAGCATTAGCAACAGTAAACGGATCAGTTGGTGAAGCAATTGGACAATTATATGTAGATGCTAAATTCCCGCCAGAAGCCAAAGAAAAAGCAGAAAAAATGATTGCAAATGTAATTGCTGCCTATAAAGATAGAATTAAGGTTCTTGACTGGATGAGTCCAGAAACAAAAGAAAAAGCAATTGAAAAATTAGATAAATTCACGGTAAAAATTGGATATCCTGACAAGTGGGAAGACTACTCTAATTTAGATATAAAAGCAGGAAATTCATACTATGACAACATGGTTGCTGTTGGAAAATGGGCATTCAGAAAGAACCTAGATGATATTGATCAGCCAGTTGATAAAACAAAATGGGGAATGTCACCACAAACGGTAAATGCATACTTTAACCCATTAAACAATGAAATCGTATTCCCTGCAGCAATTTTACAACCACCTTTCTACAACTATCAAGCAGATGATGCTGTAAATTATGGTGGAATTGGTGCTGTAATTGGACACGAAATTTCACATGCATTTGACGATTCAGGAGCACGTTTTGATGCCAATGGAAACTTAACAAACTGGTGGACAGATGAGGATTTAAAGCAATTTACAGAAAGAGGAAATGTCTTAGTTGCACAGTACAACGCTATTGAAGTATTACCTGACGTATTCATTAATGGAAAATTTACTTTAGGTGAAAATATTGGAGATTTGGGAGGTGTTTTAGGTGCTTATGATGGATTACAACGTCACATTAAAGAACATGGAAGACCAGACAAAATTGATGGGTATACTGCTGAACAACGTTTCTTCCTTTCTTGGGCAACGGTTTGGAGAACAAAAATGAGAGAAGAAGCATTGCGTACACGTATCAAAACGGATCCGCACTCTCCAGGACAATACAGAGCGTATGTTCCTTTACAAAATGTCGACGCTTTCTATGAAGCATTTGATATTAAAGAAGGTGACAAAATGTACATTGCTCCAGAAGATAGAGTTCGAATTTGGTAAATATCAAATCACAATAAAACAAGAGCCTGAATGTTAAACATTCAGGCTTTTTAATTTACTTGAAATAAACAGTAAAATAGAAACTCAATGAGTTGTTATTTATTAATTTAGCCTACAAATAGATGGTTTTCATCTCAAAATAATATTAGTAATAACTGTATATGGAGAAATCGTTATCAAAACTTCTGAAGAATGCTGGTGAATTTTCTGAGGACGAGATCGTTCTACTAAAACAAGAACTTCAGTACAAAGAGCTAAAAAAAGGCGAGTGTGTACTAGAAAAAGGAAATATTTGTTCTACGATTTATTTTGTGATCTCTGGGAGTTTTTATGAATACAATCTAGATTCTGATTTAGAAAAAAATGTTATTGATCTCTTCACTGAAAACGATTGGGTACTAAACCATAAAAGCTTTACTTCCAGAAAACCGTCTCAAAATACCATTCAGGCGTTTGAAGAAAGTACTGTGTATGAATTGTCCATTGAATCCATACACAAACTCATTGCCTTATCACAAAATTTTCTTCAAATGGGAAAAATCTTAGATACTGCTGTTTCAAGAATTAACTTTTTTGACAACAACAATACACCTGACGAAAAGTATGAGTGTATTCTAAAAACGAGACCAGTTCTGATTCAAAAATTCCCTCAAAAATTCATCGCTTCGTATTTAAAAATCACACCTGAAACCTTGAGTAGGGTTCGAAAAAGAATTCAATAATTTCTTGATTTCGATCAAGTGTCACTTTTCTGTATACTATTGATATTTGTTGTTTAAAAATATATAAGTAATGAAAAATCATTTTTACAGAAGCACAGGAATTTCACTTATTAGCGGTGCGTTACTCATCATTTTTACAATGCTACTACATCCTTTAGGAGGAAGTATTGAACGTATTATTAGCATTTATAACATTATCACGACAGCACATTCTTTAGCTATCGTTAGCTTGCCAATCGTTTTGTTTGGATTTTACGGACTCAGCGTATGTCTTTTGGATACATACAGGTTTTCTTTGTTGTCCTTTATAATTATTGCTTTTGGTCTTATTGCAGCCATGTTTGCAGCATTATTCAATGGATTGGTTTTGCCATACTTTCTCCATCAATATTCAGATAGATTAACTGAAACGATGGACATATTAAAACCAATTAGTAATTTTAGTTTTGCAATCAATCTACCGTTAGACTATATTTTTATCATTGCTTGTTGCCTTTCAATTTTTATATATTCAATGATCATTTTGGCAAAGCGAATATTTCCGAGATGGATTGGTTATTTGGGAATTGCCATTGCTCTTTTTGCGATCATAGGATTTGCAACAGCATTTGTTTTTACAAGTTTGACAGGTTTTAGAATATTTACATTTAGTATTGCATTTTGGATTTTATCAAGCGGCGTCTATCTTATAAAAAATAAAGTAAAACCATGAAAATATTGGTATTTGGAGCATCAGGATGTGGAAAAACGTCTTTGGCTAAAGAAATTGCTAAGAGGACAAATTCTACTCATTTAGATTCTGACGATTATTATTGGAAAAAAACAGAAATACCTTTTCAAGAAAAAGTCCCACCACAAGAACGCAATCAAAATATAAGAAGAGATTTTGAAAAGACAAGCAATGTAATTGTAAGTGGTTCCTTGGTAAATTGGGGAGCAGCATGGCAAACTGCATTTGATTTAGCTGTATTTATCACATTAGAGCAAACAGAAAGAATTGAACGACTCAAAAAACGTGAAATAGAGCGGTATGGAAATCAACTTTTGACCAATACGAAAATCAGCGAAACTTCTAATGCATTTTTACATTGGGCACATCACTATGACAATCCTTGCTTTAATGGAACAACCCTTGAAGTGCATACCCAATGGATTACATCACTAAACTGTAATGTATTGCGATTAGACGGTAAAACTGACTTCCATAGCAATGTTGAAAAAGTTCTTTTCGAAATAAAAAAATGCAAATAAATTTAAACTAAAAGCCTGAATGTTGAAGTTCAGGCTTTTTTGATGAATTAAACTCAGTTTTTTGAGTAAATTAGAAGTTACTTCAGTATGTCAAACTAATAATGGGAACCTGAAATATGAACATTTTCAATAAAATTATAGATAGCTTTAATAGACAAAAAGTTATTGACGAATTGTTCGATGATATAAAAAATTTAGATGAAGTTCTTTTAGATAAAAGACTCACAATTTTAAAGAAGTTGTTACGCCTAAATTTAACGAAATTGGACTAAAAAACTGGAATGGAAAATATTTATGGTTTAGCGATTTTAATGAGGAAGGAATAAAACATGTTGTGGAGTATAATGTATTTAAAGGTTTTGGTGGTTCTCTCTCGTTTGGTAATTGTTTTGAATATGTTCCTACAATTTCGGGGAAAAGACTCGTGAATCACAGAACAGAAAAATCAACAAAAATTATTTATTTCAAACGCTTAGAAGGTTGGCAAAATAGCTATAAAAAAACAAACCTATTAATCCTGATAGAATAAGTACGGTAAACGAAGAGAAATTTAGAAAAAGTCTGAATCGAGTATTGCAGAAAAATATTCCAAAATTAAACAAATGGTTTGCTGAAAAAAATACAATTGATCAAAACATTGCAGCGCTTTTAAAAGATATAGAAAATCCTGTGTATGAAATTGCACGACGAGTCATATCTTCTGAATATGTATTGGCTTTTTTGTACAAACAAAAAGGAGATAAAGAACTGGCCAAATATTGGATGATGGAACACTTTAAAAAATCAAGTAATTCAGAAAAGGAAAAACAATTGATATTGAAAAAAATACAAAGCTAGCTAATCGTAATGATAATTTGAATATGAAAAATAGCGTCATACTAATTGTGGTTTTATCCGTTTTGATTTCTTGTAGCGATACTACAAAAGCGGAGAAACAACAACCAAAGAAAACAGTTGAAACTTCTCAGCAGCTTGATAGTCTTTCTAAAAAAACAGCAGTAATTACGGTTGATGAAACGGGTTTTGAACCGTTTGATGCTTCTGAATATTTATCAACTCAGTTATTATTAGGGAGAAGCGAAACTTTTAAAAAACAGAAGATTGAGAATCTTCATATTGTTGGTGAAAACACATATAAAATAAATCATCAGGGATTGATCATAGGATTGTACAATATCAGTAATAACTACAGTGAATATACCTATACCAAAAGTGGTTTCTAAATACAATCAGCATACAAAAGAAAGAACACAATACACAAATACAGATGCTACAAGCTTACAAAAAAGCATACATAATTTTATAGATAACAGAAGTACAGGACCTTATAAAATCAATCGTGCAAAACAAATAATACTAAGCTATGGAAATGATCTTGTATTTTGCTGTGGCGAATTGATGCCTGGAAAAAACAGCATGCACTATTATTACAACAAAAATCAATTGATCGATTCTTTGGTCATCAACGGATTAGAGTCGCAAAAGAAAATGACTTTTAAGTATGTATATAATAACTAAAGCTTAATTGTCTTCTTTACAATAACAGCATCATTCAATACAAATGGTCGTGGCATCATATCCTTTGCTCGCGGCGGAATGGAAAACAATGGATTTTTCATCAAATCAAAAGAAGCTTCATATAAAATTAACTCAGGAGTTGCATTTGGTTTCACGGTAAATGACAATTCTAACGGATCATTGTCAGACACATAATAACTGGTCAAACGATTCCAATCATTATTTGGATACTTAATGTCAAGTCCATTTGCTTTTGCAGAAGCAAATTTAGCATGACTACTAAACACTTCCATACGATTTACGTCTCGTTGCGGCGTAATTTTAATATCAATATGACGTGCATTGTTATAGATAGTATCTTTTAATGTTTCTATCAATGGCAATGGAATTTGCTTTACAGGCGCGTCTTGTGTATACGTAAATCCAGATTTATACTTGCTATCCATCACATCTTTCGATTTTGATACATTTGTTTCATCTTTAATGTAATTCTTTGTCCAATCGTCTAAAATGCCATCATACGTATTCCAGCTTGCCTTTTGTTGATTGGCATCTAAAATATAGACCAAACTGTTTGGTTTTTGTCGTTCTTCTGTAAAATCAGATCGTGAATGCGCTACAAAAAAGGCAATAATCGTCAATAAGAAAAACAAACGTGCTGTCCATTTTGGACGTTTATACAACCCGAAAACAGGCACCATTAATCCAAAAATTAATACGACTAATAAGGGAACAACTGCAATAATTTTGAGTCCCAAACCGACAGGAAATAGTTTGATAAAAGGCACTAAAATAAATATAGCAGGAAAAGCCAAAACCGTATACAATAAGGTCAATGGATTGTCTTTTTGCTTTATAAGAATAAACAACGAAACCAACATAAAAAATACTGGAATGGCAATGAAACTAGCTCCATCTAAGTAAATCCCAGCTAAAGTTGTAATAATAATCCAAAGGAATAAAGGAGCAATGGATAAGTTGGCAGCTGTTACTTTTTTACCAAATTTATGATATACATAAAAGATGATTCCTAAGGCAAAAAAGGCAAATAATGAAATATAGACATAGCCATTATAAGTAAATCCGTGTTGAATTTCTGCATAATGTGGATACATCCATTTAAAAATAATCCAAAGTAATATGGTCAATCCGCAACTGGCAACCAATCCAATGATAAAAGGTGGAAATCCTTGTAAAATTCCTTTAGTTGAAAGCATTCGTTCTCTAAATCCGTACCAAAGTAATCCAACAAATAAAAGGGCAATTACAATCAAAATTGGGAAAATCCAACTGAATGGATACGCGTGAAAACCTAGTGGACTGTTAAAATAGATTAAATCCTCATCTGTTGTAATTTGTGTTAAATCTTGCTTGGAAAAACAGTCAAGCAATGGCATCAAGTAGGTTCCTTGGTGCGTTAAGGTATTAAAGTCCAAATTTTCTACGTTATCATTTTCAGTGTGATAATCGTAATGATCGTCAATAAAAGCAAAGTTGAATCCTTGAATATTTCTATCTTCTCTAAAAACAGTCAAATCTGTATCATTCGGAAGCATTTTATAAATACTATACGCAAGCGAGTTTCCTACAGGATAACGCAAGCCAGCATCTTGAAATGCTTTAATAAGTTTGGCATTTCCATTATTGGTTTCTAGTAGCATAATACTTGGTCCGCCACTTCCACGTGCTTCAAAATTGAGCACCAAACCAACATCTTTTGCCCAAGGATGTTCATTTACAAACAAATTAGCGCCATTCAAACCTAATTCTTCTCCATCTGATAATAATAAAATGATATCATTTTCAGGTTGTTCTCCTTTGGCTAAAAAAGCGCGAGTTCCTTCTAAAATTGTCGCAACTCCACTAGCGGCATCACTCGCTCCAATAGCAGAATGTGGATCACTATCGTAATGTGACAATAACAATAGCGCTTTGGTAGAATTTTTTCCTTTAATGCGTGCCAATACATTTTTAGGTTTGGACATATTTCCAGAAGCATCGAGTGTAAACCCTTCCTGTACTGTTGGATTTAGTCCGAGCTTCTTCAATTCAGCAACAATATAATTACGAACCTCGGCATGTGCTTTAGAACCCACATAATGCGGTTCTTTTGCCATTTCAGTTACATGTGTAAAAGCGCGAACGGTTGAAAATTCTTCTTTGGGAACATTTTCTTCCGTAAGACTTTGCGGCATTACGGTTTTAAAACTGTAGTATACTGCACATGCAATAAGGATAAACGATAAAAATGTATAGCGTGCTCTTGGTGTAGTCATATTGATTGATTGAATGGTTGCTTAAAAATACTAAAAAAGTATACAGAAAAAGCGAAGTATGTAATGTTTTAGGTTAACTAATGAAAAATGAGTAACTTTAAGAGAATCTAAAAAAACCTAAAGTCATGGCAATAAAGAGTTTTCAAGGAGCGCGAAAGTCACAAGCAACAACTACAAGCAAAGCAGAAGCCCTAACAGTAAGCGATTATATGTCGCGAAACTTAATCACTTTCAAACCTGAACAAACCGTAGAAGAAGTGATTCAAAAACTGATTCAGCATAAAATATCTGGTGGACCAGTAGTGAATGATAAAAATGAATTAGTCGGCATTATTTCGGAAGGAGATTGCATCAAACAAATTTCGGATAGTCGTTATTACAATATGCCGTTTGAGCACAACAAGATAGAAGCACACATGGTAAAAAATGTTGAAACTATTGACGGAAACCTCAATATTTTTGATGCAGCCAGTAAATTTCTTCAATCCAAAAGAAGACGTTTTCCAATTGTAGAAAATGGCAAACTAGTTGGGCAAATTAGTCAAAAAGATATTTTAAAAGCTGCCATGAAGTTAAAAGGGCAGAATTGGAAATAATTATAACTTACGGTTTACACGTTCCATAGCTTTTGGCTCATCTGTAATTAGTAATTTTTGCTTTTTCGTTCCTGATAAAGCCAAAACTCTAGTACCGGAATAGCTATCAATTGGTTTGTCAACAGTTATCCATTTTCCAATACCCATTACGGCGATTTCTTCGTCTTGTTCTATGATGCGTTCGGCGTAGTGCAGCGTTCTGTTTAAACCGAAGCTACCTTACTATTTTTACCGTATTGCCTCGAAAACTGTTCTGTCTTTTCATTAGCACTACTAAAAACGCCAGAATTGAGTTTATGACCGGCTACCAGGTGAATTCTTTTTTTGTCTTTGAGAGTATTATTCAAATGAATAACGGCATTTTCTGTTCCTGCTTGAATGAAGAAATCTTGAAACTGAACATCGTGTATGATAATTTTCCAATGTTTTCCGCGCTTCTCTTTTACTTTTATATCGTAATATACACATTTGCGTTTACTTAAAGTGCAATTAAAGGCTGACCAGCATACTTTGCTTTTCCAACAATTTTGGCATATTCATGATTGCGAACACTGTGAATTGAAGTTCTTCTTATTTTTTTGATTTCTCGTAAAATTATATTTTTTGGGCTAAAATAAATTCCCAAAACAACAATTGTAAGAACGAAGATAAGAATGAATGCAAGTATGATAAATTGTGTTATATTCCTAATTGTTTAGTTAATTATTGTTTTGCTTCTTCCAACTTTTGGACATTCTCTTTTAATTGCTCCAGTTGTGTTTCGCGTTCTTTTTTCTTTGCATTATATATAGAATCGCGCATTCTTTTTTCAGCTTGTTGAAGTGCTCTGCGCTCAATTTCTTTTTTATTTTCTTTAAACTTTAAAAAGCTTTTTTGAAATGATTCAATGAATGCTTCATTTTCTTGCTGCTTTATGTGATTCTTGTAGAATAACGATCCAGCAATTGCTAAAACTACTGTGGTAATAATTAAAAGACCAGCTTTCTTTTTAGTCATATCAAATGTTTTTTTTAAAAAAATCACCGTCGATTTTGCTCTTTATTCTTTTATTGAATTTTTAGAATCTTCTACGGCTTTTTAAGGTTTTCTTCCATTTTTGAAAGTATATTATCAACTTTTGTAGTGCTTTGTATTCTTCACTTTTAGGCGCATAGTTTCAGTAAAGAAATAGTCTAAAAGTTGCAGCAGCAACAATAACTAGTACAATTATTCCATTTTTTTTAGTCATCTTAAGAGTTCTTTTTTACTAACAAATAATATTCGTTTTCTAATGGTAAATAGCCTTGATCATATACATAATAGTAGGTGGAATTTGATTTTGTTACATAAATAGAGGTAAAATAATTAAAATCGAATCCTTTCTCTAACAGTCTCGCTTTCGTAGTTTTAGTCTTTTGATTTACGTTCAAATCTTCTAAAATACGCCAGTTTTTACGCAAACGATTGTTGATATTTCGAATCAGATTTTTTCCATCTTTATTCAATCGATTGTTATAGGCGTTTCTACAATAATCACAACAAAACTTTTTATCGACACGACCTTTAAATGGAGCGCCACATTCTAAACATTTTTTTTGATCTACTGTTTCCATTGGTATGTAATATAAGGAGTGTTGTATAAATTGGTTTCTTTTAGCGGAATAATTTCTGCTTTTAGTTGATAAGCGTGTATGAGCAAGTCTTCGCCATCAATTACATAAGGAATGCCTCGATCTTCATACAAAACCGAAACCTGATGTCCAAAATGCAGAATAATTCCTTTTTTAATAACCGTTGTTTTTTGCATATACTTTGTAATTCCTCTTGGCCCACAGTACGGAACTTTCATGCCTTGTTTTCGTTTTCCATAAATGGCAAGCTCGGCACAATCCGTAGCAACGCGTAAGTCGGTTTGGTGCCCATATTCATCTAAAAATATAGGCGAAAGCACAAAAGGAATATTCAATAATTCTTCTAAATGTCCTAAATACCCTTTATTTTTTGTGTATACAATTTGATAGATATCATCCTGTATTAAATGCAACGGTAATTTTGTTTCAGGCAATTCTTTAGGTTGTGAAAAGCTGAATAAATGCGTTCCCACAGAAAAATTGTTGAGTACATCTTTCGTTGCTACATGTTTGTATGAATATGTAATTTCTTGTGTTGTATCATATGCATATTCTTTATATATAGGCACAATTTCATAGATGGAATCTTTTGCCCTGAATGGAAAATCATTCAAAGTATGCATACGAATTATCTTTTTATGCTGTTGCGCTAACACTTCAGAACAAAAACAACTAATCAGCACCATGTTTATAACCAGCAAATAGTATTTCCGAAATACAGGTGTCATTAAATTTTTTTCCTTTATATGTTTCTAAAACTTTGATTTCAATTTTGGTTGTATATTTGTATAGATCTCCAGAATCTGTATGATCTGTCATATTATAAAAAGTGTTCAAGTCTATTTCTTGATAGGGAATATCTTTTGGCGTTAACTCATACGTATACTGTTTAATGGATCCATCATAGGCCAAATAATGTTGTGTAATGCCTATTTTTTTGAGACGATTATTATTGTAATACGTATCTTTTGATTTGAGATAACCTGTGGTAAAAACAATGGTGGCTACATCAATACTGTCTTTAAAAGTGAACGTAAGTGTTGGATTTTTGTCTTTTGGTTTTGCACACCAGCAGGTTGAAAAATTGAAATCAACCAGATTATCTTTTGTATATTTTCTTTCCAATCGAGAAGAAGCGATTATCTTTTTTATTTGTTCTTTTTTAACCGATTTCTTTGAGAGATATGCGGAAGCTTTGTGTGTTTTTAGTTCGTATTCTATTTCAAGATTTGGAGCTTCTTTAAAATCAAAATCTGTTGTTTGAAATGTATAAAGTCCATTTTCCTCTTTAAAATCAATACCATTCATTTTTAAAACTTTTCCATGAAGTTGCTTGATAGAAGAGATGTCTAACGAAATATTTAAAGGTGTTCCTTTTCCATTGCCCCAATATTGTGCAGGAGAAAAATCATAGATAAAAGTTCGTTCATTAAATACGGGATAAAAAGATTTAGAATACGCAAAATCTACAAAGCCGACTTTAAATTTATAATGTACTTCAAGCGTTACTTCTTTTTCATTTTTGCCGATATCAAACTTTACAAAATACCAATGCTTTCGGGTTCTACCTTCGTTGGTTTGCAAATCAATTTGTGATTCTTTCTGTAATACTTCGCCGTTTTTTTTGAAGGTAATAAAGTTGATATATTCTTCTTTCCAACCTGGTTCTTCTTCTATATTTGAAAACCCAAAATCTATCGGAAAGGCATAAAAAATATGTTCATCAATATTGTAATGATTTTTTAGTGTATAAATGACTTTTACTTCGGCATAATCTCCCTCAATTTTGATGGCTAAATCTTCATTGATAATACTTATACTTGCTGTATTTATAAACTTTAAATCGCCTACTTTTCTAATAGTTGATTCATCAATAGGACCGCCATTTGCCAAAAGAAAAAGGGGGAAAATATAACATAATATTATGTGATAACTTTTTTTCATAAAGTGTAATTTTCTTTTTTGTGTTCATACCAACGCAGCATCATATCTTCAGGTTCGTAATAGAAGTCTTCGATATAATTGAGTCCAATTTTTAGCAAAATTCTGTGAGAAGCAGCATTTCCCATTTCTGTAATTCCATACACGGCGTCCAATTTTAAATTTTGGAAAGCATAGCGTAAGCAAGCTACAGAAGCTTCTGTGGCATATCCATTTCCCCAAAATTCACGCCGCAATCGATAACCGATATCGTGAAAATTTGTACGATTATTGAAAGTGTAATCAGTGTACAATCGCAAGCCGCACCAGCCTATAAATTCGCCAGTTTCTCTCAATTCCATTGCCCAGCGTCCTATTCCACGTTCTACATATTGCTGTTGGGCACTTTTAATATATTTCAATGCTTCTGCTTTCTCTTTGATGGGTTTATTGCCTAAATATTTATGTACTTCTGGACCGGAATCCATGGCAAACATGCCATCAAGGTCTTGTTCAGTAAGGTCTCGGATGATGAGTCGTTCGGTTTCTATATGTATGTTCATGAGTTATGTTATGTTGCTCTAATATAAGAATATTTATCCGATTACAAACGACTACAAATATTTGTAAACGAAAGTAAGTGTGTTGTAACCGAATAAAATTTGCAGGTCGTTTCATATTTGCACTGTTGAATCACAACAACGATTCGGTCACAACATCAAATAATAATTTTAAAACATTATAGTTATGAACACACTTAGAAACAGAGTACAGTTAATCGGAAACTTAGGAAACGATCCAGAAATCATCAATTTAGAAGACGGTAAAAAAATCGCAAAATTCTCTATTGCAACTAATGAAACTTATAAAAATGCGCAAGGAGATAAAATTGAAAATACGTACTGGCACAATTTAATTGCATGGAACAAAACGGCAGAAATTGTTGAAAAATATTTACTCAAAGGAAAAGAAATTGCTATTGAAGGAAAACTTACAAATCGTTCTTATGAAACTGAAGAAGGAGAAACAAAGTATGTAACTGAAGTATTGGTTAATGAAATATTAATGTTAGGGAGATAGATTTGGGGAAATCTATTGCTTATCTGTAAAGAGGCTGGTTTTGGGGAGAATCAGTCTCTTTTATAAATCTATATAAATGATAAAAACTGTCTCAATTTTGTTGCAAGTCTAAAATTGCACATTGCTGATTTTGTTACAGTTCAAAATTAGGAATCGCGTTTCAGGCAATATATGGTTTATATCATGTTTGGAGATTTTGTGTAATTTTTGATAGTTTCATTCTTGTTAAAAAAAGGATAAATCGTTTTGACTCTAGATGCGATTGTTGTAGCTTTAAATGCACATATGAATAAATGAAAAAAACACTTCTTATAATCATAATAACGGCGGTTTTAGGTTTTCTGGTATATTGGGGAATTGAAATGATCACGTTTGCAGATGGCATAAAAACAGATGCTCATAAAACGGAACAACTGACAAAGGATTCTAAAATTCAAAGTGGAGATATTATCTTTCAAACATCTACCTCCAATCAAAGTAAAGCGATTCAGTTGGCAACAGATTCAAAATACAGTCACATGGGAATTATTTACGAAAATGAAGGAACCTATTTTGTATATGAAGCAGTACAACCTGTAAAACTAACTCCTTTGCAAGAGTGGATACGTCGTGGAAAAAATGGACATTATGTGATTAAAAGATTGGCAAATGCTGATGAAATTCTAACAAATACAGTGCTTTCTAAAATGAAGCAAATTGGCGAGAAGTTTAAAGGAAAGTCGTACGATATTTACTTTGAATGGTCAGATGATAAAATTTATTGTTCTGAATTGGTTTGGAAAATTTATAAAGAAGCAGCAAATGTAGAAATTGGGCAGCTTGAAAAACTTTCAGATTTTGACCTAAACCATAAAGTCGTACAAGCCAAAATGAAAGAGCGTTATGGGTCGCATATTCCAATGAATGAAAAAGTAATTTCTCCTGCGGCAATGTTTGCTTCTGATAAGTTGATACTCGTTGCACAAAACTAATGCATATAAAATTGCTGCTAGTCAGCGTACATTATATTTTTAAAGTGATTGCAGCGAACTTCGTTCTATTTTTCCATACGGGCAAACAAAATTTGTTCATTTACATGCAAAAGATTAATTAAGTTCAATGCTACAAATATGGCAGTTCTAATATTGCCTTTTTTGTTGTCGCGAAACTCTACATGTAAAGCAATATTATTAGTGTGATCATCACAAGAAACTCCTTCAGGATTTGTCCAAGTTCCAGCAGCGCTTTCCTCAGTTACTGCTTTTAGGAAAAATAATGCATCCGATTTGCTTTCTGGTAGTATCATGTTTAAAGTTTCCTCCTTTTCGCGTGTTACATTCACATTGATAGCTGTATCATCATACAAGGCTGCATAAAGTAAATCTCTTGCTCCTTGAAGTAGTATTTCTCCTTTTTCGTTTTTTGATTCGATTCAATACTAGCTAAACTCATTTGTAGTGCATTTACCAAGAAACCTGAGTTTTCTAAATCCGTTCAACTCGTTTTTCGATACTGATCAATAAAATCAGTAATAGTTTGATTATTATATTTTTCTCAGAAATTCGAGCCAATTGCCTCTTCATATATTGAAGCTTATCATATTGTTCATGCAAACTATGTCTTTGACAGGTGAGATAAATAATTTGATTAATAAGCCACTCTTTATCTTTCTTTTGTAATTATGAACGAATTTTTGCTTCTAGTTCTAGAAATAAATCGTCTTGCGCCTTTTAAATAATACTACTTATATTGTCCATGTTTTGAGATATCTATTCAGTTTTTGTGGAATGTCATGATTCTAAAGATATTGAAATCATTGAGTATCCTAAAGTAAGAGTCGTGAGAAAATATCCTATAAACAATATGCATTGTTGAATGGTTATTAAAATCTTTATTATCATATTGTTAAGCCTATTAAAAAAATACGTCTAATGACATAAATAATGTCTACTTTCGTTTATTAATTCACACCAAAAGCCTAAGAATGTCATTAACTTCCACCGAATATTACAACAGAGATGTATCATGGTTACGCTTTAACCATCGTGTATTGCAAGAAGCTGCTGATGCACGAAATCCACTGTATGAACGCATTAAGTTTTTGGCAATCTTTTCATCTAATTTGGATGAATTTTTTAAAGTGCGCGTTTCTGCCATTCGTCAAATCAAAACCTTAGATAAAGGCTTGCGTAAAAAACTCATTACAAAGCCAAATAAATTGTTGAAAAAGATCAAAAAAGAAGTCAATCTGCAACAAGAAGAATTTGGTAAAATCTTTAAAGAACATATTATTCCTGAATTGGAGAAAGAAGGAATTACCTTGATTAATTATACGCAGTTTTCAGAAGCGCAACAACAATTCGCGAAAGTCTATTATCAAGAAAATTTAGCTTCAAAATTGACCTTGTTTACGGATGCTTCTAATGACTCGTCGCTTTTTATTGAGAATGAAAAATTATACTTGGCTTCTATTGTTGATAAGCAATTAGCAGTATTAAAAATTCCTATAGATTCTGGACGATTCGTGGTATTTCCTGCTGAAAATGATGCGCATTACATCACATTTGTAGATGATATCTTAAAGTATCATCTTACAGAAGTATATCCTGAAAATACTTTCCATTCCATTAAGGTTTCCCGTGATGCTGAATTGTATATTGACAATGAATATTCTGGGAATTTACTAGAAAAAATTAAAAACTCGTTAGGCAATAGAAATACAGGGCAAGTAACGAGAATTTTGGTAGATCAAACGGCTTCAGAAGACTTATTAGATGAACTCAAAGACGAATTGAATGTAAATGATACCGATGTCGTTTTAGGTGGAACGTATCATAATTTTAAAGACTTTTTTGGTTTTCCAAATCCGACAGACAAAAACCTTTCTTTACCAAAGGTAAAACCAATCAGAAATGCAGAATTAAGTGTGTACGATAGTATGTTTTCTGCCATTACGGAGAAAGACAGATTGCTCTATTTTCCTTATGAATCATTTGATCACGTTTCTGAATTACTAGAAGAAGCTGCTGCAGATACAACTGTGACAAAAATCAAAATTACTTTATACCGAGTTGCCAAAGAATCACGTTTAACCAATGCGTTAATTGCAGCATTAGAAAACGGGAAAGACGTGACGGTTTTTATGGAAACCAAAGCACGATTTGATGAGCAAAATAATATCAAATGGGGAAAGATATTGGAAGTCCAAGGTGCCAAAGTGATTTACAGTTATCCTGGCATCAAAGTGCATTCAAAAATACTCTGTATAGAGCGCATTGAAAATGAACTTCCAGTGCGTTATGGATATGTTGGAACAGGAAATTTCAATGAAAAAACTGCTACTTTATACACCGATTTCTGTCTGATGACCAAACGAGAAAATATTACTTCTGAATTGGCACAAGTTTTTCAAGTATTGGAACGTAAAATCATCATTCCGAAAAGCAAAAAACTATTGATTTCTCCGTTTACTACTAGAAGTACTTTTTTAGAATTGATCGATCAAGAAATTAAAAATGCCAACGCAGGAAAAGAAGCCTATATTATATTAAAACTCAACAGTCTTCAAGACAAGCGCATGATTGAAGCTTTGTATGAAGCAAGTAATGCTGGTGTGCAAATTGAATTGATTGTTCGTGGTATTTGTTGCTTGGTTCCAGGCATTACAGGACAGAGTGAAAACATTACGATAAAAAGCGTTTTAGGGCAATTTTTAGAACATGCACGTGTGTATATTTTTGCCAATGATGGCAATGAAAAAATGTATATTGGTTCTGCCGATTGGATGACACGAAATTTAGATCACCGCATTGAAGTCATTGCGCCAATTTTGGATGCGGATATGCATCAACAATTACGTAGTTATGTGCAATGGCAATTGGATGATACCGTAAAAGCCAGAATCATTGATGTCAAACAGAAAAATAAATACGTTCCACAAGATGAAAATGCGATTCATTCACAGCAAAAAGCGTATGAAGAGATTGTGAAGATGAATTCGTAGTGTCATACCGACACCTTGCTTGAATTCAACCAATCAAATAAAAAACAAAATATAAGCTCAAGTTATTTTTTGTAAAACAAAATGTATAAAGAACAACTTTAATAACAAAAGTAATAATTCGTTAATATTCCTTTATTTTAAATTAGAAACACGTAATGACCTCAACTTCCTTTGAACAATTTTTAGCCGATTTAGGGACACAATCTTTATATGTGTTAGCTCAAAACATTCCAAAATCTGACTATGTTTCATTAGATTTATCTGTGACGAATGAACAACTAAAAAACGTTGATGTTTCTTCTTCAAATAGATTAGGTGAATTTGTTAATAGTCATATTGCGATGAATAAAGTAAAAGTGGCTTTTGGTGGTTATTTAGAAAAACGCGGCATTTACAATAGAAGCGATTATTTTAACGATCAAAACCCCGAAACAGAACGCAATATTCACTTGGGTCTGGATTTATGGATTGCCGCTGAAACACCAATTTATACACCTTTAGATGGGGAAGTACATAGTTTTCAAAACAATACCAATTTTGGCGATTATGGACCAACCATTATATTGAAACACCAAATTGAAAATGTTGAATTCTACACATTATACGGACATTTAAGCGTGGCTTCTATTGAAAATTTACACGTGGGACAAACATTTAAAAGAGGTGATCAAATAGCAACTTTAGGAGCTGCCAATGTCAACGGGGATTATCCGCCGCATTTACATTTTCAAGTCATCAAAGACATGCAACATCATACAGGTGATTATCCAGGTGTTTCTTCTCTGCAAGATTTGATGTTTTATAAAGAAAATTGCCCTGACCCAAATTTGTTATTGCAGTTATAAAACATTAATAAGAAACTACCATAAAGCTGGAGCCTAACTCAAAATTATCAAGAAAGTTTTGTTTAAAATTGTCAATAACCTCTTGGGCATCCTCCAAGGTTTCATCATCTCGTTTTTCTATACATGAAAAAGCAAAATTAAAATCCTCTTCAAGTGCGTAACAATATGTGTCACTACTGCAAAAACATCCAAAAAGCAGTATTCATACGTTTTCGTTGATAACCTACCTCTCTAAAAACGATACCTTCTTTTTGGATATTTTTATAGTATGAAACTATTTTCCAACGCGATAAATATCCCAAATCAATATGTCGGTTTAGCCCATCTAGATTTTCTTTAGCTTCATGGATAGCTAGTTCTTCTTCTAGTTGCTTTGAATCTGTGAAAATTTTATAGTCATTGTTTTGATAATGATTTTCTACGTCTGCCAGATCCTTTGCGTCTTTAACAATAATAGCGGTTTGTAAAATTTCTGGACAGTTTACTATTTGTATATAGTTTTTAAAATGCTCAAAAGGCACATTATAATTGGCAAATGTTTCACGAGTTTCAATGAGACTTTCTCCCGCAGAGTCTCCTACATAGGGTAAATCTTCTGGAAAATCCTTTTGAAATGCGGCTTTGAAATGTGTAATATCTAATCCCATATTAACAGTCTTTCCTTTTTGTTTCTAAAGTTAACAAAGCCTCATACGGATTTCCAGAAAGCTCCAATAATTTAGCAAATGCAGGTTCGCTTTTATATCCTTCTTTTTTGAGTTGAATAATGGCTTTTTTAAGGTTAGTACCTTTTTCATTTAATAATTGATATTCAATCAGCATGTGTCTGTATGCATATTGTTTGTGCGTGGGAATGTTTTGCCCAAAGACTTCAAATTCAAAATGCTTTGTTTTAAAATTACATACGGTAGACGGAATTTTATTGACATTGCTTTTTTCTATTTTAAAATGATCCTTCTCTGAAAATAATGCCATCAATCTTGACTTGAAAGCTTCCAAGTTTTTGCATTCACAGATAATATCTAAGTCACTTTCAGGAATATCAATTTCAATAGGAATCGTTCCTACTAATACAGGATGAAAGTCTTGCAAATCTTCTAAAATATGAAGTTTTTTGATTTCTTGATATGCAAGTTGCTGACGTGTATTCCCTGATGTAGATAGTTAATTTTAGTGAAGTCTATCATTTGATAATTATTTACTCAACGGTATTTCCATCCGCATCTAATTCCAAAAATGGATTGTGTGCAATCTCCCATAAATTATCGTCCAAATCAGCAATATAACCGCTATAACCGCCCCAAAAAACTTGTTCTGGTTGTTTTACGATTTTGACACCTTTACTGCTTAAATCTGCAAAAATTTCATCCACTTCTTCTTTTGTACGTGTGTTGTAAGCTAAGGTAAACCCTTTAAATCCAGCACCTGTTGGATCAACCATAGCATCTTCTGCTAATTTATCTTTTGGATATAACGAAAGTAATACGCCATTTAACTGAAAAAATGAAATATTCTCGTTGCTGGCATTGGTTAATTTCCAGCCAAATTTTTCTTGATAAAAAGCAGTGGACGCTTTTAAATCTTCAACACCTAACCCTATAATGGTAACTCGTGGTTGCATGTTTTTTTATGTTTTTGATTGAATTTTGTGAAAAGATACTTATTTTCTAAACAGCTCTATGGTATAATCCAAAAGCTTTTCATTTCCATATTTTCCATGCCCGGGAATTACAATAGCCAACTCTGGGATTTCTTTTTTAATCATTTCTACAGTCGTAGACCATTCGTTGATGTTTGCATCTTCAAGATTGCCTTTGCCTGCTGTTAATGATTTAATCAAACAACCGCCAAACAATGCTTTTTCACTTGGAATATAACCTACAATATTATCGCTCGTATGTCCTTCTCCAAAAAACTTTAAAAGCACATTTTCTTCTCCAATAGTAAGTTTTGTAGACTCATTGAAGGAATGTGTCGGAATTACTTTTTTAGCATCTTGTTGTACCAAATTGATAGTTGCATTGCTAGCATAAGACTGTACATTATTGTTGTGGAATTCTTGTAATCCACCTAAGCAATCTACATGAAAATGTGTCACAACAACAGCTTTTACGGTCTTCTTTTGTTCGTTTTCAATCCAATTGATCAATTCTTTGGAAACTGCATCGTTGGTTGGTGTATCAAATACAATAGCTTCGTCATTATTAAAATAAATCATTCCATTGCAAGGTACATTTCCAAAATCGTTGGTTTGTAAATAGGAAATATGTATGAATACATTCGGACTGATTTGTTCAATTTTCAAGGTCTCAGAAGCATAGCCAATATCTGATTTTTTAGCGGGTTTACAACTGAAAAATAAAACTAGGATAAGAACTATATGGTAAGGCTTCATGCGGTATAATTTATCTAAAAAGTGTTGTTACATATACAATAGCAAACATTCAACCGACATATAATATTGTGTAACCAAATGCATAACTTATGGATTTTATTAGATTATTTTCGATGGTTGCTGCTTTTGAAAACACCAAACGCAAGGCTCTAAAAAATACCCAATACAACATGACGAGGATAAGTGCTACCGAAAACCAAACTACGGTTTCTAAAACAATAAATAGTATAATGAGCACAATTGAAATAACAATCCATAATACAATCGATAAGATGATTCCAGCAATACCTTCGCGAACCTCTATTATTGATATTTCTGATGGTGTAAGGTGTTTGCTAAAATTTTTCCGAAATTCAAAGCCTTTTAGTTTGGGGAAATTATCTTCAATAGCAATGCCTTTATAGAGTCCTTAGCTTAAAAACACAAACAAAACAGAGGCAATAATTCCTAAAGAAATATAAAAGTTGTTGGTGATAGTTTTATGCGAATTAATTCCAGTAAAATATACTGTCAGTGCAGTAACAACAATCACTAGCATAGACACGATAAATACGGACTTTCCTTTAAGATATGTTTTGCTTGGTTTCATTAACAGGAAAATAATATTGTTAGAGATCTGTAAAGAATTTGCTTGCATCTTGCCTTCCTACAATCGCCATAATCTCTACCATGTCATTATTTATTCTATAAAAAATACTATCAGAACCGCATACACTGCATATATATCCTTTTTTAATAAAATCAACCGATTCAAATGCATAAGGTCTTTCGGCTATGATTTTGAAGTATTCAAAAAAAGAATCAAAATATTTGTCCGCTTGGATGACTACAAATTTCAGGATTCCATACTGATGAATTCGTATTAAGCCTTGTTTAGCTACATTACTTAATTTGTATTTACTCATTTAGCAATGATTTGGACTGTGCTAGTATTTGTTCTTTTGTATCAGAGGTAAATCCGCTTTGTTCGGCTTTTTTTAATTTGGTTCTAATCCAATCTATTTCAGCTTGTTGTTTTCTAGCTTGTCTAATTAAGTCATTTACTAATTCACTTTTACTCGTGTATTCTTTGTTTTTGATTTGTGCTTTTAACCATTCATCATTAGGTTCTGTGAAAGATATACTTTGTCGTGACATATTGTGCACTTTGATGTAAATTTACACCAAAAACGCATCAATAGCAAGTTTTACAACGAAGGACAAGGCGCAAATGAAAAACTACCGCCCATCATGCCAATTAGGTTTTCCAATCCGGATGCAACCTGACCAAAGATGCCAAAAACCGTATACACAATCTCTTTGGCAATAGAGCAGGCGAGTTCCTGCAAAGCGAGATCTAATTTTCCATTAATGTCTTTTAAGTTAGCATCCATGATAATGACAGATTCTGTGGCAAAAGCAATAAGTTTAACGAGTGTTTTGGAATATACCGTTGCAATACCAACCATGACACCAGAACCACTAGCGAGTGCTGCCATTCCTAACTGCGCATAAAGTATTTCATATTGCTTCATCACTTCCTTTAAGGCAAGTAGTTGTTCTTTTATGGTCTGCGTTCCGCCACCTGTTTGATCGGGTAACACACCATACAATTCACCCGTTTTAGGATGCATGGACCAGTATGATTTGGATTTTGACGCAATATCCACAAACTTAAATTCGTGTCCTCTGTTGATATATCTTCTATAGTAACCTAAATTTTCTCCAAAGTTCCGATCACGTAGCGCTTCTTTATAAGCTTCTGAAGTATTTACAACCAAAGGTTTTCCTTGTAAATTTTGAAGCGTACTGTTTTCAAAAATCTTGCCTTCAAGCAGTGCAAATTGTGCCGTCTTTTTTGCCGTTTCTGAAAAAGAGTTTTGGTTGTTTTTAGTGATGGTTACATAGTTGGAACTTAGCACATAATCAAAAGAAGAAATACTCGTTGCGCTGTATAGTCCTGGTTTGGTTTTTAAAATTCCAATTCGATATCCTGCTGGATAGGTAATGGTATCTTTTGTAAATGCATTCTCTAAAGGTTGCATTAAAGACAATAGTATTTGCGGATAGGTATGAACTCCTTTCGCCAAAGCTTCCAACGCCTTTTTGGTATCACCTGCTTTTTGTGCCTCAAACCACTCTTGGTTACTCATCATTGCTTTTAAATACTCTGCTAATCTGATGGAAGTTGCGGCACCTTCTCTTTCAAAACTAATCACACTATTTCCAAGCATACATTCGTGTACTTCTTTTGCCATTGCTGCGGTAGGTGTATCTGAAGTATTTGGATCCCAACCTGCTAACACTCTGCTATATTTTCGATCGTAACTAATTTGTATGTCCAAATACAATCCTATAATTCTATTGCCAAGTCCTTCGTCTAACAAGGGGGAAAATGTAAAGTCACTTTGCCCAGTTTTTTTGGTTGCTACAACACTAACTTTTACCGTATGTGGTTTATCAATGTCAAACGAACTATAATTGAATTTATACACAGGTAACGGCAAGGTTTTCAAGTAAGCAACAATTTCGGAAACGGTTGCTGTTTGGTCTTTGCCATCTACAACTTCAGCGCCTGTGTTTTTTGCAATATCTTCTACGGCTGTATACTCGGGGTTATAAGAATTATACATTTTGATGTACAATGTTTTTGGCCCTTGTGTAAAAATTTGTGTGGTTGCGTGATTAAATTTGTCAGCGTTATCACCATCGGTAGCATATAATATCAAGTCATAATCTTGGTGCGCTGCTTTTAGATGGCTTGTATAAATATTAGAACCTGTTTCTTTATGATTCACAATCGCATTTGGATATACTTCTTTTATGGCTGATTCCAAATTTGTTTGAAACTTCTCGGCTCCTGCACCTCGGTATTCACTTGGCATACTCAAAGAAGTGTCGAACATAAACAGAATTTTAGGCGCCATTTTATTTTGCGTAAGGTATCCTTGTACGTCTTTGCCATTGTCTTGGATGGAAAAATCGTTCGCTAACAATCCTTCTACAATATTTCCGTCTTTGTCTTTGGGCGTGAGTTCTACACTAACTGTTGGATAGGTTTTTGGATTTGCTTTTACGTCTATTTGAACAATTTCTTTGGCTTTACTCGCTCGTTTTGCTTTGTCTTCTTGGATGATTGCAAATGTTGGATTGATGAGTTTTTCTGCCGTAAGATTGATCGGTTCGCCTAAGAATGAATGCTCTTCCAAATAGGCTTCGTCTTTATCCAAGTCTTGTAATGACATTACAGGCGTAAAACTTGAAATATCAGAAACGGTTTTTAATACCGAATCTTCAAATGACATATTGTTTAAAAAACCTACTTTTAATTGATTTCCAACAAGCTGAGAAGCTTTCCAAGTTCCTGTAAGTAATGGCTTTTTTTCAGAAGTATGAAAAGCGGTTCTATAACTCAGTGTAACCTTGAAACCTTCATCTGGATTTTCAAACTGTGCAATGCGTCCAAACTTTTTAGAAGGGTTTTTAGGATGTGCTTCTCCAAAAGGAATCGAAGCATCAAACACATGAATTAGCTCTTCTGTTCCGTCTTTTGTATAAACGACAGCAGGAATTTGATCTGCATTAAATTTATATTTTAAAGTGTCTTCTGTTTGTTTCTGTTCTTCGCTTAGTTGATCTAATAAGCTTTGTGCCAATTGCTCGGCTTCTGTGGAAATATCCGCCATATATTCCACATTTTTAGAAGCGCCAAGCCCTAATCTTTGTTGCCAGTCTTTGTATTGACTTTTAGGAATATTGGGTTGAAAATCAACCTTTTTTTGTTTGAATAAAATATCTTTTACTTCACTTTCTGTCAACGGAATATGTTCAGAAACTACACGAGCTTCAAAACCCGCTTCAATCAACATATCTTTTAAAATTTCTGCTTTTTCACGTGGAGAAGCAATACCTGTTCGAAGCGCTACTTCAGTTCCATACAAGGCTTGATTGGAAAATTTATACCCAAAATAATTTTTATGATGCGGGACGATACATAAGCTTTTCAACACAAACTCCGTAATTTGTTTGGGATCTTTGGTAGCAACTATATGCTTGCGCAAAGCAGGCAAATTATCCGAGCTATACCCAAGTGCTTCAATAATTTCTTGCCATACATTAAAAGGCGCTGCACCTTTTCCAGGCGTTAAGTTTAGTGGTTTTTCCTCGTCACTGCAAGAATGAAGTGTAGGAAGCAAATAAAGTCCTAAACTCCCAAGCATAAGTTGTTTAAAAAAGAGTCTGCGTGAATAGTCGTTTTCCAAGATAATACATTTTATGGGTTATGTATTAGTGTTGGATTTGGTTGGGATGTTAACAGGTGGTTTGGGAAAGTAATGTTTTTATTCTTTTACTTCTTGAAAAAGATTACCCACTAATTTAATCAATAATAAATTTAAGTCAGTTTTCTCATAAGAGAATGCAATTCCGTTAGAAGTATTTTTTTCAATATTTTACTCAACAATGTTTGTTAAAGTTTTGTGCAACGGTCTTGTATATGAAACGTAGCGTATAAAAAGACACTAACTTTTCGAATTAAGACACTGTCCAAAATTTTGTGTAAATGATATAGACGGGTTTAGCTCTATTTAGAGTTGAACCCTTTTTTCAAATATAGTTAAAAATTGATTTAATATTAATCCCCAATTGTGGATTGGT